>Ga0209487_1002590_pt1 | contig 14631 bp, 12 predicted proteins | sample Poulit2012_FD_187524 | JGI IMG/M metagenome (GOLD analysis project Ga0209487, IMG submission 187524) | Agricultural soil microbial communities from Georgia to study Nitrogen management - Poultry litter 2012 (SPAdes) (version 2) | ecosystem: Environmental > Terrestrial > Soil > Agricultural land... | reverse complement strand
ATTGTGCAAGCCCTGCGCGCTGACCCGCTCGTGTCTGAGGTGCGCTGCGCGCCCGGAAATGCCGGGATCGCTAAGGAAGTTCCCGTCTACCCGATTGACGTTTCCTCCCCACAACTGGTGGTCGAACTGTGCCAGGAACTGCAACCTGATCTGGTTGTCGTCGGCCCCGAAGCGCTGTTAGCCGCCGGAGTGACCAACGCCCTGGAGGCCGCAGGCTTCGCCGTGTTTGGGCCAACCCACCAGGCCGCCCGACTCGAATCCTCCAAGGCGTTCGCCAAAGAAGTGATGCATGCGGCTGGTGTCCCCACCGGTCAAGCCCGTACAGCCACGAATCTGGAACAGCTGGAAGCCGCGCTGGACGAATTTGGCGCCCCCTACGTGGTGAAAGATGATGGGCTAGCCGCAGGTAAAGGGGTCGTGGTGACATCTGATCGCGACGCAGCGATCGCCCACGGCCAGGAGATTTTTGCCGGCGGGGATCCGGTATTAGTCGAAGAGTACTTGGATGGCCCGGAAGTTTCGGTATTCGTCATCGCCGATGGCAAAGACGGGGTAGCGATGGCCCCCGCCCAGGACTTCAAACGGGTCTTTGATCACGACGAAGGACCCAACACCGGCGGAATGGGCGCCTACACACCGCTGGACTGGTTGCCCGAAGACTTCACTGACGAGGTCATGGAACGAGTCGCTCGCCCGGTATTAGCTGAAATGGCAGAGCGCGGCACCCCGTTCACCGGGGTCCTGTACTGCGGTCTGGCCGTGACGAGCAAGGGCATCCAGGTCATCGAATTCAATGCTCGGTTTGGTGACCCAGAAACTCAGCCGATGTTGGCACGCCTTGAGACTCCGCTGGGGCAGCTCCTGAAAGCTGCCACCGAGGGCAAACTCCGCACGACCTTCCCGAGCCTGAAATTCAGTGACGACGCGGCCGTTGGTGTCGTTGTGGCCTCTGAAGGCTATCCTGCTGCCCCCAAAACCGGAGCACAGATCACCGGGGTGGCTGAAGCCGCCAGGCTCGAAGACGTATCGATTCTGCACGCAGGCACCACTGCGGGTGATACCGGAGAATTCACGGCTTCAGGTGGACGCCTGCTGACGGTGGTTGCAACCGGTGAAGACCTCGCGACCGCGCGAGATAAAGCCTATGGCGCAGTGGAAACAATTTCGGTGCCCAACGGCCACTACCGCACCGACATTGCCGCCGCAGCAATCAACGGCGAAATCACTATCCCGGGAGCCTGACACCATGACCGATTCTGCACCACAACAGCTTGCCGGTTGGCGCCACGTCTACTCGGGTAAAGTACGCAACCTATATGAACCAGCCGATTCCGAACCCGGCGCGTCCGAGACGCTGCTAGTGGTCGCCACGGATCGGATTTCCGCATTCGACCACATCCTGTCACCCGGCATCCCTGATAAAGGCAAAATTCTGACCCAGCTGTCCCTGTGGTGGTTCGAGCGGTTGGCCGAAGAGATTGACCTGCCCAACCACGTGGTCTCCACCGATGTTCCGGCCGAGGTGGCTGGACGAGGCATGATCGTCAAACGCCTTGATATGTTCCCCATCGAAGCGATTGCCCGCGGCTATTTGACCGGCTCGGGGCTGGCAGAGTATCGGACTTCTGGAACTGTCACCGGTATCACCCTGCCCGAGGGACTGACCGACGGTTCGAAGCTTGAGCCGGCAATCTTCACCCCCTCGGGTAAAGCGGAAGTTGGCGAGCACGATGAAAACATCACCTTTGCTGAAATGAGCGCTCGCATCGGAAAAGAATCCGCTGAGGCGATTCGTGACAAAACGCTACAGTTATATACCACGGCTGAACGTATCGCTCGGGAGGCCGGTATCATTCTGGCCGACACCAAGGTCGAGTTCGGCACCGACGCTCAGGGGGTTATCACCCTGGGAGACGAGGTCCTCACGCCGGACTCGTCGCGTTTCTGGGATGCCGAAACGTATCAGCCTGGTACCTCGCAGGCGTCTTTTGATAAACAGTTCGTGCGCGACTGGTTGGACTCTGAGGCCTCTGGTTGGGATCGTTCTGCGGATGTGGCACCACCGGAGCTGCCCGACGACGTGGTCGACAAGACTGCGCAGCGGTATCGGGAAGCCTACCGGCGTCTCACCGGCAGACCGTTTAACTGATATCGCCCGGTGCCGATCTTCTTAGGTGTTGGACACCAGATCAACTACGACGGCCTCAGGTGGGCAAAAAGTGCGTAGTGGAACCGTCGGGGAAGCCCCGATGCCGGCTGTAACATTGATGAGGCTTGTACGTCCGGCGGCTCGCCAGGAAAACAATCCTGCGGCTAACCCAGTGGGAATGTCACAGTTGGATACGATCGCCCCATAGGCTGGCAGCGCGACTTGGCCACCGTGGGTATGGCCTGCAAAAACAATATCTGCTCCGTCGGCAACCGCTGCGTCGAGCACTCGACGGTAAGGCGCATGTGTGACAGCGAATTTCAGGTGGACTCCGGACTCAGCGGTTTCATCCACGTGAGCAAATCCGGGCCACTTATCGGCTTGCATGTGGGCGTCGTGCGTACCGGCAACCGAGAGTGTTACATCGTTGCGAAGAGCCAGCGTGGCCGAGCGGTTGCCGACGTAATGCCATTGGCCAGACTCGATAAAATGCGAAAACATCGTACGTGCGTCGATGGTTTTGTGCTGCTGTTCCGTCGTCTCGAGCGTTGTGGGCGCCCGCAAGTAGCGTAGGGGGTTGGCGGAACGCGGTCCATAAAAATCATTGGAACCCGGGACGAATACCCCTGGAATCTCCAGCAGTGGCTCGAGAGCTTCGAGGACATCATCGACGGCATCGAGGCCCCCGGGATTATCGCCGGTGTTGACGATAAAATCGGGCTTGAGACCGGCCAGGTCGCGAACAAAATCTATTTTGCCGCGATCATTGGCCACCAGGTGCATATCACCAACGTGCAATATCCGAAGCGGTTGGTGCCGGCGAGGCAGCAGCGGCAGAGTTTCATATCGGATGCCGAAGCGGCGGGCCGAAATAGCACCGAAGGCGGTGGCGGCTGCGATAGGAACTACTCCGGCTGCCAACACTTTGGCCGCGCCAGAAAGGATCCGGCGCGGCCAAAAAAGTGTTTCAGACATTAGTCGTCATTTTCTGAGTCGCTCGACTCGTTGGAGTCATTGTCCGAGGAATTGTTTTCTGCGTCTTCGTCACCCGATGAATCAGAACTCTCCGAGGAGTCTTCATCATTCGAGGAGCTGCTGTCGGAATCGTCGGGCCTCGGAGCGGTGCCTTCAACACTGACATCGCCCGTAGGACCATCGAACTCGGGGAAGGGCTTCGTCTCGTACTTCGGACCAGCAACTTTCATGTAGTCGACCCACATAGGGCCCGCAATTTCCGAACCCCATGCATTCTCGAAATACGTTCCGCCGATGGTCTTACCTTTCAGCGTGTACTCGGGGCCAACGCCTCGATAGTTTCCTACCCACGAGGCGGTCGAGAGTTCTGAGGTATAGCCAATGAACCAGGTCGACGATTCGAAGTTGTTCGTACCGGTTTTCCCAGCAATTGGGAAGTCGAGTTCGCCCTTTGAAATACGCTTGTCAGCCAATTGGGTGAGCGTATTATTCAGCTCTTTAATGTTGTCGGCGTTCAACGCACCGGGGGAGCACTGAACCGGTGGCACTGCGTATTCATTGCCCTCGGCATCCACGATCGATTCGATCGCACGTGGCTCACAATAGGTACCCCCCGATGCTAACGTCGAATAGGCACTGGCCATCGTCAGTGGCGACACTTCGTAAGCGCCCAAGACAAACGATGGGTTAGACGGATCCAACGGCTTTTGTTCAGGGCCGGCTCCATGAATCCCGGCGGCCGTGGTGATATCTGTGATGGCACACAAATCAGTCGCGTAAGCTGCTGCGACGGTGGCCGTGTTGATGGACCAGTAGAGACCATAATCTGCGCGCATCTTCTTGTGCATATCGCGGATAGCGTTCTTAGGTCGCCAACCGTCCGTACCGATCTTGGCGTATCCGCCGTCAAGGCAGTAGGCGGGGAAACGTGCGCCGTCGTAGTTATTGCGCGAGGCATCGACAGTGTCACGCATAGAGTTGCCCGCACCCATCCATGCCATAAACACAAAGGGCTTCAGGGTCGAACCGAGCTGGAATCCTCCGCCGCCACCCCACTGATTATCAACGTTAAAATTCAGCGATATTTCGCCGCGTTCCGTTTCATCACCGACCGCATATTCGGTGTTTTGAGCCATGGCTTTAATATTGCCGGTGTTCTGTTGGACGGTCACCAGCGCCGAACCAAAGCCCTCGTTTTCAGCCGCCGGTACATTGTCGCGTGCCGTTTCAACAGCCTTTTGCTGCAGCTCAGAGTCCAAAGTCGTCGTAATCTTAAGTCCGGCGCGGTCCAACATGCTCTGACGCGATTCGCGGTCCGGACCAAACGCAGGGTCAGCCAAGATGAGACGCTGGACGTAATCACAGAAGTATTCGAAGCCGTCTTTGGCGTGATAGCAACCGGATGGCAATGGGTTCATGTCGAGCTCAATCTCGGAAGCCACTGCCTCTTCATACTCTTGCTCGGTGATGAAGCCTTGCTTATGCATATTCCCCAGAACCAGATTCCGCCTGTTCGTGGCGCCTTCCGGGTTGGTCTCCGGGTTCAGCGCATTCGGCGACTGCACCAAGCCTGCTAGCAGTGCTGACTCTGGGATGTTCAGGTCAGCCGCAGATTTGTCGAAGAAGAGCCTCGAGGCGGCCTCGACCCCGTAGGTACGGCCCGAAAACAGCACGATGTTGAGATAGCCTTCGAGGATCTCGTCCTTGGTCATCTCTTTTTCAATGGCCACGGCCAGTTTCATTTCCCGAACCTTATCGGGGATGTCTTTCGTCCCAGAAACCGTGGTACGTAGGCCGTTGAGGTTTTGGTAGTTCACCAAGACGTTGTTGACGTACTGCTGGGTCAGAGTTGAAGCGCCCTGTTGCGTGTCGGAAGTGACGTTATGCACCATCGCACGTGCCAGGCCTTCAGGATCGACTCCAGAGTGTTCATAGAAACGCTCGTCTTCGATGGCGATGATCGCATCAATCATGTGCTGGGAGATATCCTCCAGCTTTACCGGCGTGCGGTCTTCAGCATAGAAGGTCGCGATCTCGTTGCCATCTTGATCGAGAATTTTCGACGGCACAGAAATCGGTTCCTCATTGAGCTCTGCAGGCAGTTGGTCGAGCACCTCTGTGCCAACCTGCGCGGTAGCTCCTGCGAGAATTCCGGCAGGTAGCAACATGCCAGCTCCCAGGGCCCCTAACAGTGCAGAAATACCGAAAAACGCAAGCAGTTTCGACAGTACGGGGTTGCTTTTGAGCACACCAGTTCCTGAGGACTTTGTTTTGGCCATGGTGGGAGTCTACCGGAAGCACCACCTCAAATGTGTTACAAAGCTGTGGTGCAAGATACGGTTAACACCATGAGCGAAAAACAAAAGTGGGAGTACGCCACAATTCCGTTGTTGATCCATGCCACCAAACAGATACTGGACCAATGGGGTGACGACGGCTGGGAACTCGTCACAGTGATTCCAGGTCCTGACGGCAACGCGCCCGTCGCCTATCTCAAGCGTCCCAAAACCTCGTAACAAGGAGCTTTATGTCCACAGTTGAACAGCGGCTTGAAGAAGCCGGATACACGCTTCCTGCGGTGGGTAAGCCGTTAGCTGCTTACGTGCCGACGATGCGCGACGGCGACACCGTCTATACCTCGGGTCAATTGCCAGTGGTCGATGGGGAGCTTGCGGCTACCGGGAAGGTGGGGGAGACGGTCAGCGTCGAAGACGCTCAAGGTTATGCGCGCACTTGCGTGTTGAATGGTCTGGCCGCGATCAAAGCGGAAATCGGTGATCTCGACAAAATTGCCCAGATTACCAAAGTCGTTGGATTTGTGTCGTCGGCTGCTGACTTTGATGAACAGCACCTTGTAGTCAACGGTGCTTCAGAGTTCTTGGGCGAAATTTTCGGCGAAAAAGGAACCCACGCCCGGTCTGCCGTCGGCGTGGCGATGCTGCCCATGAACGCCCCGGTCGAAGTCGAAATGATCGTCAAGGTAGAAAACTAAACGAGACGGTCGGTTCGTAGGAAAAACGCAGCGGGACTGGAGATAAAGTTCTCCAGTCCCGCTGCGTTATTTGCGCCTATAGAAAAGCGATAGAAGCGTTAGCGTGCGCGTTGACGCAAGCGCTGCAGATCTAAGATGATCACAGCGCGATTCTCCAGGCGCAACCAATCGCGCTGGACAAACTCTGCCAGTGCCTTGTTGACGGTTTCACGCGAAGCGCCGACGAGCTGCGCGAGCTCTTCTTGGGTGAGGTCGTGCGCAACCAGCAGACCATCTGCCGTTGGACGGCCGAACCGGTCAGCAAGATCGAGAAGGGCCTTGGCAACGCGACCTGGAACATCGGAGAACACCAAATCGGCCAGGGATTCGTTGGTGCGGGACAGGCGGCGGGCCAGCGCCCCAAGCAGCTGCATGGAAACCTCTGGTGAGGAGTAAATCACTTTTCGGAGGTTCTCGTGGCGCAGCCCGGCCAGACTGGTAGCCGAGACTGCCGTGGCAGATGCGGAACGTGGCGCTGGGTTGAACAGTGCCATTTCACCAAATACTTCGCCTGGGCCAAGGATAGCTAGCAGGTTTTCGCGACCATCTGGCGCGGTGCGACCAAGTTTGATCTTGCCCGACAAAATAACGTACAACTGATCTCCGTCGTCGCCTTCGTGGAATACGGAGGCACCGCGTGAGAGCTCAACTTCTGTTAGTTCCGCAGTGAGAGCGTTGAACACCTCATCATCGAGGTGGGTGAACAGCGGGGCATTGCGCAATACGTCTAGGTCCATGGTGGTGAAGGTTTCCTTACTGGCCTTGTGGGCCGAACTTAAACTTTGGTCGGTACTTGGTCACTGGTTGTGAAGTGCCGATGAATGCCGGTTCTTGGGCACATAAATAATAGTGCTTTCGACCTGGGCTTCCAGACAATTCTATCGAATGTAGAAGGAAATGTGGAAATCGTCACAACCAGCAGCGAAATCTTCTCCCACATTAGTCCAAAAATCAACTGAATTACTACGCTTACGGCAAGGTGCTGAATGTAACATGCAAAGACCGACTACGATTTAACAACAATAACCATCTTTGGGTAACGGCGGATGGGACGGTGGGATATCGCAGCGCTTTCGTGGCTTGATTGGGCCCTCGTAGTCGTGCTCATCGTCGTCATCGTCATAGGCTTTCGCCGTGGGTTCTGGATATCAATGGGCACCGTCCTGGGCGCCATCGCTGGCGTACTTGGGGGAGTGTTCCTGATGCCGGTGATTGTTCAACTGGTCCCGCCAGGAATACCTCGCATTGTCACCATGGTGGCGGTGACCATGTTTTTGATTTGGTTTGGCATGTGGGTGGGGCGCCGTATCGGGGCCAGATTGCGGTTGCATATCAGTCACCCCGTCATGCGGTTGATCGATAAGTTTCTTGGGGCTCTTGGCAACGCTGCCGTGACGGGTGTGCTGATTTCGCTGATCGCGTTTTCGATTTCCGCGATGGGAGTGCCTGGGATCACCAGCGCGCTCAAGGATTCCCGCATCGTTTCGTGGACCACCGAGCTCACACCAGAAAGTGCCCGGGTTTGGGTGGCTCAGGTGCGGGCAGACGTGCTGGACTCATCCGAGCTACCAGAACTTGATTTAGCGGGAGACGATACTCCGGATGTCGAAAACCCCCAACTTGAACCCTCGGCTGCGGTTGAGGAAGCCAGCAGTTCTTCTGTGCTCATCACTGGCAGCGCATATGAGTGTGGCCAAAGCCAGACGGGCTCAGGTTTCGCCATCTCAGCAAACAGAGTGGTAACCAACGCGCACGTGGTGGCCGGTGTTGACTCGCCCCAGGTTGAATCTTTTGATGGCCAATTATTCACCGGACAGGTGGTCGCCTTTGACCCAAACATTGACGTCGCGATCATCGCCCTGCCCGGGGCGCAACTTCCAGCCGTAGAGTTCGGGGACGTTATTGAACCCGGTGAGCCGGCCTTTGTACTGGGTTACCCTTCGGGCGGCCCCCACCAGATCAACGGCGCAGAGGTGCAAGCGCGCGGTCCGGCAAACGTAGCCAATATTTATAACGAGAACCCACAGTTACGTGACATTTACCAACTAGCTGCCGATGTGCACCAGGGTAACTCCGGCGGGGCGTTAGTGGACCAAGATGGACTGGTTGCAGGCGTGATCTTTGCTCGTGCAGCTGAAGCTGAAATCGGGTACGCGCTCACCAATGCAGAAGTGTCCGAGGTGATTGGTCAGGCACCTCATCTTTCGGAGCCCGTTTCTACGGGGCATTGTCTGCAATGATTTTAATGCTCAGTTTCTGCTAGTCACCACCGATCTTGAAATGCCTAGGGATATTGTCGAAAGAGCACTGAGGGCGTAACCTTGGTCACATAAGTCAATTGTGACTTGTGCTCACATCACCTGCTTTAAGGGGTTAACATGTCCTCGCAAGTAACTTCGGCGCCAGCCGGATCGAAGTCGCGTGAGGCCTTTGGCGGTCGATGGATCTTCATCCTGGCGGCCATGGGCTCAGCGGTCGGACTCGGCAATATCTGGCGTTTCCCATACATCGCCTATGAAAATGGTGGCGGTGCCTTCATTATCCCGTACCTGGTAGCACTGTTATCAGCGGGAATTCCTCTGCTCTTTTTTGACTATGCACTGGGGCACCGTTTCAAAGGGTCCCCACCGCTGACCTTCCGCCGTTTGGCCAAATGGACCGAGACCATTGGTTGGTGGCAAGTGCTGATCTGCGTCGTCATCGGGGTCTACTACGCGGCCATCCTTGGTTGGTCGACTATGTATATCTTCTTCTCGATGAATGAAGCTTGGGGCGATGACCCTAACGCGTTCTTCTTCGAGGACTATCTTCAGGTGGCTGAAACACCAGCGATCGACTTCACCGTGGTACCCGGGGTGTTCTGGCCGATGTTGGCCATCTGGGTTGCGACACTGATCATCCTTGCGCTCGGGGTACGCCGTGGAATTGGTTTCGCTTCTGCTATTGGCATCCCGGTGCTAGTGCTTATGTTCCTCATCTTGGTGGGCATTGCGTTGACACTGCCCGGTGCGGCCATGGGCTTGAACGGTCTGTTTACCCCAAACTGGGCTGCCCTGCTTGACCCTGGCGTATGGATCGCGGCTTATGGTCAGATCTTCTTCTCCCTGTCGGTTGGGTTCGGGATTATGATTACCTACGCGTCCTACCTCAAGAAACGGACGAATCTGACCGGTTCAGGGATGGTCGTAGGCTTCTCAAACTCCGGTTTCGAGATCCTAGCCGGTATCGGGGTCTTCTCTGCGCTTGGTTTCATGGCACAAGCAGCTGGTGTCACCATTGATGAGGTGGTGACTTCAGGTATTGGGTTGGCATTCGTGGCCTTCCCTGAAATTATTTCACAGGCCCCAGCGGGTCTTGGTCCGATCATCGGAGTGCTCTTCTTCGCATCACTGCTCTTCGCGGGGTTCACCTCAATGATCTCGATCCTTGAAGTCGTCATATCTGCTGTGAAAGACAAACTCGGATGGTCTCGCGTGACCGTCGTGGCAACATTCGGGGTTGCTGCAGCGATCATCTCACTGTTCGGATTCGGTACGACATCCGGAGTGCTTCTGCTGGATGTCTCCGATAAGTTCGTCAACCAGTTCGGGATTGTCGCCGCTTCGTTTGTCGCGGTGGTAGTGGTCTCCTGGTTCTTACGCCGTCTCGATCGGATGGTCAACCACCTCAACAAGGTCTCTTCGTTCCGCCTGGGCGGAGTCTATAAGTTCTTGATCGGTATCCTGCTCCCGGTGGTCTTGGGCTACACCTTGATCAGTGAACTCGTTGCCTTGCTGACCGCCGACGAACCATACGGTGGCTTGCCGAATTGGTACGTCAACACGTTCGGTTGGGGCATGGTCATCGCGTTAATCGTCATCGCATTTCTCCTGACGCTGATCCCGTGGCCGAAGGACTCGGCCCTGTATCGCGAACACTCCGAAAATGAATACGCACTCGACGGAGACGAACCGGCACACGGCAAACATTCTGCCGTCGACGAGTCAGGACAGGAGGTCGTGTCATGAGCGCCGCCGCGATCATCATGATGATCATTGCGTGCGTCACCGTTTTCGGTGGAGTCATCGCATCAGTGATCCATATCCAACGCAACCCGGATGAGCTATCCGGCGAATTTGCTGACGAAGAACGTCTTCGTAGACAACCGTAACTTTCTACGACACATAAATGCCTCGGCCACCACCAAAGCGGTGGTGGCCGAGGCATTTCTTAGAAGATAACCGGGCTTAGCGGCGCATACTCGTGAGGATTTCTTCCATCACGGCCGGATCGGCAAGGGTCGCCAGGGCCGTCGGATCCGCTTCGGTCTTCCCTTCAGCGGCATCTTTGAGCAGTCGACGCATAATCTTGCCGGAGCGGGTCTTGGGAAGGTCGCTGGTAACCAAAATTCGTTTGGGTTTTGCGATCGGACCAATCTGCGAGGCAACATGGTCACGCAGGGTCTGCTCGGCTTCTTCCTGTGAAACCTCTTGGGACTCTTCGGTCAGAATTACAAACGCAAACACAGCTTGACCCGTGGTCGCATCGGCGGCACCCACGACGGCGGCTTCTGCCACCATTGGGTGAGCGACCAGAGCCGACTCAATCTCAGTGGTCGACAGGCGGTGCCCCGACACATTCATGACGTCATCGACACGGCCAAGTAACCAAATGTCGCCGTCTTCATCAAACCGGGCGCCATCGCCGGCAAAGTACATGTCATCGAAACGCGACCAGTACGTGTCGATGAAGCGTTGATCATCGCCCCAGATCGTGCGGGCCATCGCCGGCCAGGGCTCTCGGATGACCAAGAAGCCCTGGGTGGTGTCCTGCATCGTGTTGCCCTCGTCATCCACAACATCCACGGCCACACCGGGCACGGCACGTTGGGCGGAACCAGGTTTGAGTTCTTCAGCGCTGAGTGCGGGCAGCGGGGTCAGGATATGCGCACCGGTTTCGGTCTGCCACCAGGTATCGGCAATCGGAACCAACTCGGTCTTGCGTGGCCCAGGGGTGACAGTGCCGTCGTCGTGGACCGTGCCGGGACCGTCGTTTTGGCCAATGACTTCGCGGTACCAGTCCCAGGCCTCGGGGTTAATGGCTTCACCGACCGAACCCAGTAACCGAATCGACGACAGGTCATACCGGTCGGCGATGTCGCGGCCCCATTTCATCGAACTACGAATCGCCGTGGGAGCGGTATACAGGATGGTCACGCCGTATTTTTCCGCAATCTCCCACCAGCGGCCGCGGTGCGGGGTATCAGGTGTGCCCTCGTAAATCACCTGGGTCACCCCGTTGGACATCGGGCCGTAGACAATATATGAGTGCCCGGTGACCCAGCCGACGTCGGCGGTGCACCAGAAGACATCGGTTTCGGGCTGTAAATCAAAGGTGTCTCGGGCTGTTGCGGTGACCTGGGTTAGGTAGCCGCCGGTCGTGTGCAAAATGCCCTTCGGAGTGCCGGTTGTGCCCGAGGTGTACAAAATGAACAGGGGATGTTCAGCTTCGTGCCACACGAGCTCGTGGGTGGTTGGTTGAGCATCGACGACGTCGTGAAACCATTGGTCGCGGCCTTCAACCCAGTTGATGTCTTCCTCATTGCGCTGTACGACCAACACGTGTTCGACACTGTGGCCGGGGGCAGCGAGTGCGTCATCGGCGATGGGTTTGAGCATATTGGGTTTGCCGCGACGATATGAGCCATCGGCGGTGATGAGGATCTTAGCTTTGGCATCATCGATTCGGGAACGTAGCGCTTCGGCCGAGAAGCCACCAAAGACCACCGAGTGCACCGCACCAATGCGAGCACACGCCAACATCGACACGACCGTTTCGACCAGCATGGGCAGGTAAATTGCGACCCGGTCGCCCTTGGTGACCCCTAGCGATTCCAGCGCGTTCGCGGTCTGATTGACTCGGGCCTGCAGATCAGCGTACGTTACGGCCTGGGCGTCGCCGGGTTCGCCTTCAAAATACAGTGCGACCCGATCCCCGTGCCCGGATTCGACGTGGCGATCTACCGCGTTATAGCAGGCGTTGGTGGTGCCATCAGCAAACCAACGAGCAAAGGGTGGATTCGACCAATCCAGCACTTCGGTAAAGGGGGTCTCCCAATGCACCTCGTTGCGGGCGCGTGTAGCCCAATACGCTAAAGGATCCTGGTCAGCCTGCTCATACAGTTCGCGGGCTCGTGCAATCGTTTCGTGTTCGTGTGTGGTTACCATGCGACTCCTTCAATATGTCGTGATCGTCGTCACATACAGGGTCATGGTAAGTCGTTTTTTGGCACCAATCAAACCGGCAGTGCGCTGAACGGTCACCTGCGTTACGACGAGCGGTGATTACGCTATGATGCTCACCCGTTGGGTGTTTGCCGTCGTAATTGGCCTAGGATAAGAGCGGGTTTAACTAGCAGGGAGAGTACGTGAAAGACGAAACACCATTGGCCAAAAAGCGCAGGGCCCGCAAGATCTATCGGGTGCTTGGCGAGGTGTTTCCGTATGCGCATGCCGAGTTAGATTTCTCCAACCCATTTGAATTGTTAGTCGCTACGGTCCTGAGCGCTCAGACCACAGATATTCGGGTCAACTCGGTCACGCCCGAGCTGTTTGCCCGATACCCTGATGCGGCCAGCATGTCCCAGGCGTCAGAAGTGGAACTGCAAGACATCATCCGCCCCACCGGGTTTTACAAAAATAAGGCCCGTGCCTTGCTGGGACTGTCGCAGGCCCTGGTCGAAGACCACGAGGGCGAAGTGCCCGACACTCTTGAAGAACTCATCAAACTTCCCGGAGTGGGTCGCAAAACTGCTTTTGTGGTGTTGGGTAATGCGTTCGGTGTCCCCGGAATTACCACGGATACACACGTGATCCGATTGGCCAATCGCTTGGGATGGACCGACAGCACCAACGCCAACGTGGTCGAACGAGATATCGCAGAACTGTTTGAGCCCAAAGACTATACCGAACTTTCGCACCGGCTGATTTTCTTAGGACGCCGCATCTGCCACGCCAAACGGCCCGCTTGCGGTGCCTGTCCGGTCGCAAAATGGTGTCCTTCGGCAGGTATCGGTGAGATGAATCCCGAAGCCGCAAAAGAGCTGTTGGCCTATGAACTTGCCCCGGGGCGCGAACACATTCACGAAGCGTTACTCAACGGAGCAACACGTGCTGAGTTGCAGGCTGCAGGATACCGGTGGGAGGTCTAATGCAACTTGAAGGTGCACTTGCTGATCTGCTCGCCCTGATCCATACCCACGGGACCGTTCACCCTGATATTGCCAAACGAGTCACTGTCTCGCCGACGGCAGCTTTACCTGAATACGATGAAACCTGGTCCTATCACCTCGGAACGTTGGATAACCCTCGAGAGGCATCGGTGCTGTTACTTTTTGGGGCGATGGATGACCGGCCGGCTACCTTCAAACGTACCATCGTGCCCCAAGAACTCGATGTGCTGTTAACCCAGCGTTCCATGGTGTTGCGGAACCACCCGGGTCAGGTATCTTTTCCCGGTGGCGGTCTCGAAATGCAGGACGCCAACGTGGTTGACTGTGCCATTCGGGAGACTCAAGAGGAAACCGGAGTCGATCCGACCGGCATTATCCCTTTGGGCCATCTGCCAGCCGTGCCATTACCGGTGTCGAATTTCCGTGTCACCCCGGTGGTCGGCTGGTGGCAGTATCCACACGAAATGATCACCACGGAAGAAGCCACCCGTGTCTTCCGGGTCCCGGTTGGCGATCTCGTTGACCCCACCCTTCGAGTCACCGCCGTGGCTACCGATAGGTCGACAAAACAACGTTTCGGCACTCCGGCCTTCACCGTCGGAGGGACGCTGGTGTGGGGTTTTACCGCCATGATCCTAGACCGGGTGCTAGAGCTCTTGGGATGGGCCCAACCGTGGGACCCGCGGTATAAAATCGACATCACTGGTTGGGACGCTACCAAACCTGTACCACCTGCTTACTTTGATCCGGATCATCCAGAAGTCGATCTTACGGGCCAACGTTAACGCCTAGCCGGTCATCCACAATCCCGCGCGCTCCACGAGGGTTATCCACATTGCCACCCCGCGCCCCATAGCTTTTGCCTGTGGTCGGTGATGCTTGATGCATGACAACCACGCAACGCAAACCCATCCGGGGAAAGAAAGCGCCACCGGTTACCAAGCTGACGGTACTGGTTGATACCCAGGATGCCACCGAAGAAGCCGCTGAATTCGTGTACGCGGTGGTCGCAGCACTGGGCCTAGACATCGTCGAACTCACCGATGCCGACGACTCACCACCTGCAGCTAGTGTGCAGGTCTCGGGCAACATGCTGTATGCGGCTGACCGACAGTGGCACCATCCCGACCACGAGGCCGCCTTTGAACACTGGTTGGTTACGACCTGTTTTCGGCGAGTCGAACAATCCACCGTCTGGGCTCTGGTTCAAACCGGTATAGAACCTTTCCCACTGCTCTCCGCAGCCATGGCCTACGCCCATGCAAA
>Ga0209487_1002589_pt1 | contig 14632 bp, 15 predicted proteins | sample Poulit2012_FD_187524 | JGI IMG/M metagenome (GOLD analysis project Ga0209487, IMG submission 187524) | Agricultural soil microbial communities from Georgia to study Nitrogen management - Poultry litter 2012 (SPAdes) (version 2) | ecosystem: Environmental > Terrestrial > Soil > Agricultural land... | reverse complement strand
CACCCACCACCATCAGGTTGCGGTTCCCCTGGGCGAGCATCGAGGTGAGCTTGTACTGCACCGCGTTGGTGTCCTGGTACTCGTCCACGTGGATGAACACGGCCCGCTGCTGCACCAGCGCGAGCACATCCGGGCGCGCCTCGAACAGCTCCACGGTGCGGCCCAGGATGTCGTTGAAGTCGACGGCGTTGCCCTGGCGCAGGCGCGATTCGTAGCGCGCGTAGACCTGGGCCACCTGATCGAACTGGATGCCCGCCAGCATGGGCCCGAAGACCTTCTCGCCGTCGCTGGCCAACCCCTCCGGCGACATCAGGTTCGACTTGGCGCGGTCGATGAGCGAGCGCACCAGCCGCGGGTTCACGTCCTTGAAACCGCTCACCGTGCCCAGGATCTCCTTGAGCACCTCCAGCTGGTCGGTGTCGTCGTAGATGCCGAAGCCGCTGCGCAGGCCTATGAGCTCGCCGTAGGAGCGCAACACCCGCAAGCAGGCAGAGTGAAACGTCGCCACCCACAGATCCCGCGCCGCCGGCCCGATCAGCTCCTCGACCCGTTCGCGCAGCTCGCCGGCGGCCTTGTTCGTGAAGGTCACCGCCAGGATCTGCTGGGGCAGCACGCCCCGCTCCTCCATCAGGTAGGCGATGCGCTGCACCACCGTGCGGGTCTTGCCCGAACCGGCGCCAGCCAGCACCAGTGCGGGACCTTCGAAGTGCAGCACGGCCTCGCGCTGCTGCTCATTCAACATTTCCAAGAGGGGGTGTTCGGACACAGCCGAGCCATCATACCGGGCGCTCACTCGAGCACCGCCATCTCGAGTTGCAGATGCGCCCGGAAGAGGGCGTGCAAGGCGCTCTGCAGCGATGCTTCGCTGCTCCCCAGCGACAGCCGCGCCTCCTCCAGAGCGACCCGCGAGATGGTGCCGGCCTCGAAGCGCGCCTGGCTGGCGCGGTACGACTCCGCGGCGCTGCGCCCTGACGCCCGAGCGTTCTCGTAGCGGTTCCGGGCCGCGTCCAGGTTGGCGAGCGCCTGGCGCAGCGAGAGCTGCACGGCGTCGCGCGCATCGCTAATGGCCTCTTCAGCGTTCTGCACCCGCTCCCGGGCTGTTTCGATCTCCCGGGCGGCGCTGTAGGCGTTGTCCACCGCCGCCAGCTGCTCCCGGGCGTCGACCAGTGCGCGTTCGGCGTTGCGGATGCGGCGGTTGGCTTCCCCCGCGCTGGCCACCAGCTCCTCTTCGGTTGGCGTGCCTTCGGGGAGCTGTGACTCGCGCAGTGGGCGCACCTCCACCACGCCCGTGCCCAGGAAGGCCTCGAGCGAGTCGCGGGCGAACTGCAGGCCAGTCCGCGCTTCCTCCAGGCTGCGCTCGGCACTGGCAAGCTCGCTCTGCGCGCCCGTGAGCTCGCTCTCGGTGGCTGCCCCGGCCTCATGGCGCGCTTCCATCGCCCGGGCCGAGATCTCTGCAACCCGGGCCGTGCCCTCCTGCGCCTCTACCGCTGCCTGCGCCTCGACGAGCTCGGCGAAGAGGTTGAAGCCCTCCAGCCGCGACTGTGCGACGGCTACCTTCAGGTCGTCCTCCGCGGCCTCCACGGCGCGCCGTGCCGCGCGCACCTCGATCGGCACCGCCTGCGGGTCGTTCTCCAGGGTGCGCTGCTCCCGCGCGGCATCCTGGACGGCACTGCGGGCGTCGGCCACCGCCCGGCTGCCCTTCGGCGCCAGGCGCAGAACGTCGCCCACCGTGAGCAGGTTGCCGGGGAGGGCACCCTGCGCGAAGGCCGGAGCGGCGAGAAGGAGGGCACATAGGGTGAGCTTAAGGAAGAGTTTCATGGCAGTACCTCGGTTGGATCGATTGCGAGCTCCCCGGCGAGGCTTATGAGCGCGGCCAGGTAGTTGTCGAGCGAGCGCCCCGCCTGGAGCCGGGCCTCGGCGAAGGAGCGCCGCGCCTGCGTCAGCTCGATGATGGAGATGAGCCCGCCCTCAAACTGGGCCTCCGACCGCTCCAGGGAGAGGCGCGCCTGCTCCACGAGATCGCCGGACATCTGCGCCTGGGAGAGGGCAGAGGAAACCCTGCGCCGCGCCCCCTCCACCTGCAGCCTTGCCGTCTCGCGGGTGCGCTGCAGGTTCTCCTGGGCCCGCTGCAGCGAGCGCCGGGCTGCGGCCTCAGGCCCTTCCCCGGTGCTGCCGAGGGGAACGGTGAGTGAGGCAGAGAGACGCAGGCTGCTGCTCGAGCCCTCGCCGGCCCCGCTGCCGACCGAGACGCTGCCCGCGGCGCTGGGGTTCCAGCTGCCCGTGTCGAAGCCGACTCCCGCCTGCACGTTGAAGGGCCCGTCCCTGCCGCTGAAGTCGGCATCCAGGTTCAGGCGCGGGTCGTCCTCGCGTGCAGCGGCGCGCAGTTCCAGCTGGGCCTCCAGCACGGCCAGCTGCGCCTCCTGCACGTCGCGGCGCTGCTCCAGGCGCCCGTCGGCGGCTTCCCCGTCCAGCATGAGGGGGAGTTGCGGCAGGTCGGCAAAGGTCTCGTAAGGCAGCGCCGACTCGACGGCCGCCACGGGTACACCCAGCAGCTGGCCCAGCTCGGTGAGGGTGGCGGCAGCATCTGCACGGGCGGCAGCGAGATCGTTGGCGGCACTGGCCACCGCGATGTTCGCCTGCAGCAGTTGCGCCTCGCTCTGCGCCCCCGCCTCGAAGCGCGCTTCGGCGGCGTCCAGCTGCATTCGCGCCAGCTCGAGGGCGCTCTCCGCGAGCTGCAGGCTCTGCTCGTCGCGTACGGCGGTGGTGAAGAGGCTCAGGGCCTGCGCCTGAGCCTGCTGCCGCGCGTTTGCCAGCTGCAGCTGCGCCCGCTGCACGGCGTACCCGGCGCGGGTGGTCGCGTCGGCAGCCGGGCCGTAGCGGAAGACGTTGAGCGCTGCGTTGCCGCTGATGGTCGCCCCGACACTGGCATCGCGGTTCGTGCCTCCGTTTCCGGGCAGGTCAGGGCTGCCGGCCACCTGCAGGCTGCCGCTGCTGCTCAGTTCGGCGCTTGCCTGGAGGGGGCGGCGGGAGTCGTGCAGGCTTCTCTCTGCCTCCTCCAGCTGCAGCGCCGCGTCCTGGACCGACGGGGCAGCGGCAGCCAGTTCGAGCACCCGGGCGAGGTCCAGCGGTGCCGGTTCCTCCTGGGCCAGAGCCGGGGCGAGTAGGAGAAGAAGTGCGGACAGGAGCCTGAACATTACTCGTACCTCAACGAATCGACGGGATCGAGGCGCGCAGCGCGCCGGGCGGGGTAGAAGCCGAAGAAGATGCCGACGGCCGCCGAGAAGGCGAAGGCCAGCCCTACGCTGGAGGGCGAGGCGACGGCCGAGAGTCCTACCTGTGGCAGCACCCCGAACGACAAGGCCAGGCCAATCGCGATGCCCAGCAGGCCGCCGCCCACGGAGAGCACGAACGACTCCGTCAGGAACTGCGCGAGGATGTCGCGCGGCCGGGCGCCCAGCGCCTTGCGGATGCCTATCTCGCGGGTGCGCTCGGTGACCGAGACCAGCATGATGTTCATGATGCCGATGCCGCCCACCAGCAGGCTTATGCCCGCGATCGCGCCCAGGAAGAGGGTGAGGGTGGCGGTGACCTCGTTGAGGCTCGCCAGGATATCGGCCTGGTTCTCGACCTGGAAGTCGTACTCCTCGGGGGTGAGGGTACCGTGGCGCTCCGCGAGCAGCCGCTCGATGCTGGCCTGCAGCTCGCTCATCACGGACGCGCTGCTCGCCTTGATGAAGATCGACTGCACCGCGGGCGGGCCCACGGGGCTGAGCCGGCGGATGCGCTGCAGGTAGGTGGAGAGGGGCACGAAGGCGCTGCGGTTGGGGCTGTCGAAGCTGCCGCCCTTGTCGGCCAGCACGCCCAGCACCTGGTAGCTCACCCCGTCGACGCGCACCGTTTCCCCCACGGCGTCGCCAGCGGGGAAGAGCTCGCGGGCGACGTCGAAGCCCAGGACGATGACGCGGTTGCGGCCGGCGAGATCGGCCTCGCTCAGGAAGGTGCCGTGCTCCGTTTCGGCGTTGCGGACGCTCTCGTAGTCGGGCCAGGTACCGACGATCGACGCGTTGATGTTGCTGGTGCCCGCCTTCAGCTGCAGGTTGGTCTGCTCGACCGGCGCTATCCCGGCGATGCGCGGGTCGTCCAGCTCCCTGATCGCCTCGGCATCGCTCACCGTGACCGTTGGCCCGACCGGTCCGCGGATGAGGCCGCCGCGGCCGCCACCGAACGAGGTGGTGACCGTGAGCAGGTTGGTGCCCAGGTCGGTGAGGCTGCTGGTTATCTCCCGCTGCACGCCCGCGCCCACGGAGGTGAGCGTCACCACCGAGGAGACGCCGATGATGATCCCCAGGGTCGTGAGGATCGAGCGCATGATGTTCGCCCTGATGCTGCGCCAGGCGAGGGTGAACACCTCGAAGGCGCCCAGGCCAGCGCGGCGGGATCCTTTTGCCCGCTCCACGGCACTGGTCGTGGGCCTGCCGAGACGGGCGCTACTCATCGCCACGCGCCCCAATGGTCGGAAGCTGCGGCTCCTGCCGCTCGTCGGACTCGATCAGGCCGTCGCGCAGCTTGATGACCCGCTTCGTCTGCTGGGCGATCTCCGGTTCGTGGGTGACTATTACGATCGTCGAGCCCTCGCCGTTCAGCTCGTGGAAGAGCCCCATTATCTCCTCGCCGGTACTGGTGTCGAGGTTGCCGGTCGGTTCGTCGGCGAGGAGCAGCGCCGGGTTCATGGTGAGGGCGCGGGCGACGGCTACCCTCTGCCTCTGGCCGCCGGAGAGTTGTGCGGTGGTGTTGCGGTATTTCTGGGCCAGTCCCACCTTCTCGAGGAGCTCCATCGCCCTGGCGCGACGCTCGCGCCGGCCCACCCCGGCGTACATGAGCGGCACCTCGACATTCTCGAGGATGGAGAGGCGGGGCAGCAGGTGGAACGCCTGGAACACGAAACCGATGTAGTTGTTGCGGGCGAGGGCGCGCTCGTTCTCGCTCAGGTCGCTCACTTCCTCGCCGCGCAGCAGGTACTCCCCCTCGCTGTGGCGGTCGAGCAGGCCCAGGATGTTCATCAGTGTGCTCTTGCCGCTGCCGCTTGGCCCGATGAGCGCGACCATCTCGCCCTCGTCGATGTCGAAGGTGACGCCCGCCAGCGCCCGGAACTCGTCGTCGCCCAGCGGGTAGAACTTGCTGACGTCGCGCAGGGAGAGGACGCTGGTCATCAGAACCCTGACGGACCGCCGAAGGTCACCGAGACGCCGCGGCGGTTGCCGTCCTGCTCCCCTCCCGCCTGGCCCACCACTATCTCGTCCCCCTCCTCGAACTCGCCGGTCACGACGGTCGTGAAGCCCACGCTGTCGACGATCCGGACGGGCAGCTCCTGCTCCTCGCCGGCCCGCACGATCGTGAGCGACGGGTTGGGGCCGCGCTGCACCGCGTCGTTGGGGACCGAGACGGTCTCCTCGAACCGGGCGACCTCGATCTGCGCCTCGGCCGTCATCCCCGGCCGCACCGAGAGGTCGGGGTTTTCGATCGTCACGGTGACGTCGAAGATGGGGATGTTGTTCTCCAGCCGCGCGACGGGGGAGATGGCCGTGACCGAACCGGGCAACTCCTCGTCCGGCTTGGCGTCCAGCCGCACCGTGGCAGCCTGGCCAACCGCCACCGAGCCGATCTCCGTCTCGTCCACCTGAACCGGCATGTCGAGGACCGAGTCGTCGATGAGCGTGAGCAGGACGGTGTTCTCGGTGACGCTCGCGCCCTCGTTTACCTCTGCCTCCGAGACTATCGCGGGAAACGGCGCCACGATCGTCAGGGAGTCGAGATTCTCCTGCGCCTCCTCCAGGTCGAGCTGCGCCTGCGAGACGTTCAGCTCGGCGTCGCGCCGCTCCTGGCTGCGCACGCTCTCCTGCAGCGCGTGGGAGTCCTGGAGATCGGCCAGCGCGGTCCGGGCCGTGTCCAGCTCCTCACGGGCGTCGGCAAGGGCATCCTGCGCCTCCCGTAACGACGCGGGACTCTCGCTGCCCAGCTCCACCAGACGGGTCGTCAGTTCCAGCTGAGAGGTAAGGCGGGTGACCTCGCGCTGGGCGAGCTCCACGCGCGAGCGGGCGTTCTGGAGCTCCTGCCGGCCTGCCGCCAGGGCGTTCGTCTGGTTCGCTTGGAGGGTGGCCAGGCTTGACTCGGCCCGTTCGAGCCCGATCCTGGCCTCACGCAGCACCCGCTCGAACGGCTCCGGATCGAGCCGTGCCAGCTCGTCCCCCGCTTCGACCCGCTCGCCCACGTGCCTGATGCTGACCACGGTGCCGCCCACACCGGGCGGGGGTGTCACACCCACCGAGCGGGCAGCCCCCAGGATCCCGGGGCCCGCCACCACCACCTGGTGAGGTCGAAGGTCAACGGGCTGGGTGACCGGGCCGGCCCCTTCCTGCGCATTCGACCCCCTGCTGCCGTCCGGATTGAGCGCGGCAAACGCAGCCACCGCGGCGATCAGCAGGATGACCGCGAGGAACCACCAGCGGCGGCCGCGCCGCCCGGCACGCTTGCGCCTTCCGCTCATCGGAGGGCCATCCGCGGCGGTTGTGAACCTGGGCTGCTGTGTGCATCTGAGGCCGGGGGCATAACCTCAACAGGCTAACTGGAACTTCGGGCTGCTGTTGTAGGCCGCCGGCAGTCCTTCCGCCGGTAAAGTGGTGCCATGGTCAAAGGGTTATGTCTCGATTTTGACGGGACGTTGGGCAGCTTCGGGGGCGACTTCGCGGGGCTCGTCGAGGAGCTGCGGAACGACCTGGGCCTGCTCAACTGCGACTTCGAGTCGTTTGCACGCAGGGTCGGTGCCGCGCTGCAGAGCGACGGGCACCTCGACACGGAGATCGCCCTGAGGCGGGTCCTGGACGAGCTGGAGGTAAGGCCGCCACCCGACCTGGAGGAGATCGCCCGCTATGCGGCCCGGCAGTATGCCCTCGACGTGCAGCCGCTGCCGGGGGCGGTGGAGCTGCTCGAGTACGCCCGCAGCCAGGGGATCCCCATGGCGCTGGTCTCGAACGGCCCCGTCGACATGCAGCTGGGCGCACTGCGCCAGGTCGGCTTCGAGGGGTACTTCACTGCGGTGCTCATCTCCGGCGACAGGGACGTCGCCAGCCGCAAGCCGGCCGCGCGCATCTTCGGGCTGGCCTGCACGGGCCTGCAGACCCTGCCGGAGGAGACACTTATGGTGGGTGACAGCCTGGAGAACGATATCCGGGGTGCGCAGGCGTACGGGATGCAGGCGGTGCTGGTCACGGGCGAGGACAGGCGCAGGTACGAGGAGGCCGGGGTGGCCGAAGCCCAGGAGGCGGGCTACAGGGCGGCTGTACCCACCGTCGCCAATGTCGGTGAAGTCATCGACGGGTGGCTACGCTAAAGTGGAGCCATGACAGACAAAGAGAAGGCGTTCTACGGCGCCTGGGCCACCTTCCTCGAGTGGATGCAGGAGTACGCGGAGAGTACCGACGGCGTCCAGTTCGAGAAGGAAGCCGACTTCCCCGATTACATCTACCGGATGGAGCGCCCCTACGACCTGCCGACCACGGTCATGTCGGCGAGCCTGTCGACGCCTGACGGGCAGCCGGTGCTGCTCGCCTACGCGACGCCGCGCCACACCGTTTTCAAGGAGGTCACCCTCAACCCCTTCAAGTCGCACGTCTACCGCAAGCTGCAGCTGGCGAAGGACGGCGTGAGCCTGGCAGAGGGGAAACGGGTCTTCACTCGCGAAATGCTCGAGGAGTGGGCCAACGAGCTCTTCGGCACCAACGCCTACGCCTGAGCAAGTCCGTGAAGGGCGAGCAGCAGGCGCAGCTGGAGCAAGCCGCGCTGGGCGGGATCTGCAGCCGTTGCAGCCACGCGCGGCTCATCCGCTCCTCGCGGGGCAGCCTCTTCCTGCTATGCCGGCACCCGCAGCTGCCCAAGTACCCACGCCAGCCGGTCGCCCGCTGCTTCGGCTTCACCGGGGCACAGAACACAGCAGGAGCCTAATCGTCCCGCAAGGCCATCAGCCTCCTGGCCAGTAGCCGGGCGAAAAGCGCGGCGGTCAGGAAGCCGCGGCCCCCGAAGGCGCCCAGGAACCAGAGGCCAGGCGCCAACTGCAGGCATTGCGGCTCGTTGCCCAGGTGCCTGAGGCGCCGGCCGCTCCACACGGACGCCACCTGCCAGCCGGCAAGCGCCGGCACCATCCGCACCGCCGACTCCCTGAGCAGCTGCGCCACCTTCGTGTCCTCCCGGTCGGGTCCGCGCCGGTTGCCGCCCACGTAAACCGAGTAGCCCACCTTCGCCAGGTAGACGGGACCGGCCACCGGGCGTGGCAGGTCGACCCGCGGCGCATCCGGGCCGCGCAGCTCCACGACCTCACCCAGGTTCACCTCGAAATCGCCGCCCAGGCCGCCGGGAACGCCCTCGATCTCCGGCAGGGGCGAGGCGCCGGTGGCGAGCACGACCCTGGTGGCCTGCAGGCTGCCCCGAGCCGTCCACAGCTGCCAGCCGGACCCTGAGCGGGAGACGCGGGTAACCGGCGTATCGTCCAGCAGGTCGACTCCGCGGTCGGTCAGCAGCTCCCGCAGACCCGCCAGCATGCGCCCGGGAACGACGTAGCCGCCCAGCGGGGCGAGGAAGACGCCCGCGGCCCCGGCGAGCCCTGGGGGCACCTCCGCCATCTCCTCCAGCCCCTCGTGGGAGCGCCAACTGCGCACCTGGCTCTCGTTGCTAGCCACCCTGAGCACGCCGCTCCTTTCCGCGCCCGGATCGATGCCCTGCTCGCCAAGCTGCGCGGCGAGCCGCCAGAACTCCCGCGCACCGGCGACATCGAACCGTCCGGGCCGTCCCGACCGGCCGCGGAACGGATTGATGAGCGCCACCGGCACCCGGGAGGCGCCACCATGACCCCCGTCGAGCAGGGTGACCTGCGCTCCGCGCTCGACGAGCCGCCAGGCAAGCGCCAGGCCGGCGATGCCGGCACCCACGATGGCCACGTGGGTGGTGCTGGCCGGCGGCCGTGGCGGCGGGGCTATCATGAGAAGGGTTCGGCATTCAGGCCGAGTGGCAGAAAGGGAGCAACCAACATGTATGAACTCATCCTGGGACTCCACAACATCGTCCGCTGGATCGTCCTCCTGGCCGGCATCGCGGCGGTGGTCGTCGCCCTGCGCGGCCTCTTCACCCGCGCGAACTGGGGCGACACCGAGCGCCGCATAGGCTCCATCTTCGCCGGCTCAATCCACCTGCAGGTGGTCATAGGCTTCATCCTCTACTTCGTGAGTCCGCTCATCCGCAGTGGCATGAGCGACTTCGGCGCGGCGATGAGCGACCCCAACCTGCGCTTCTTCCTCACCGAGCACCTGGTGATCATGATCCTCGCCGCCATCGTCGCCCAGGTGGGTGCGTCGCTGGCCCGCCGGGCGAAGACCGACCGGGCCGCCTTCACCCGCGCCAGCGTGGGCTTCGTACTCGCCCTCGCACTCATCTTCTACGGCATCCCCTGGGATCGCCCGGCGCTCCCCTTCTAGGCGGGCAGTCGCAGCCAAGGTAGCAGGGCCGGCGTGCGGTTACGCCGGCCCTGTGCCGTTGCCCGGAGTCTCCTTCACCGCCCGCAACATCTCCCGCTTGCCGCCGGGCGGCCCCGGGAGCTTTTCGACCTGCAACCCCAGGCCGGCCAGCAGCCGCCGTACCTCGCCCTTCACCGAGTAGGTGACCAGCGTGCCGTTCGGGCGCAGCACGGGCAGCAGCGAGCCGATGAACTCCCGCGTCCACAGCTCCGGGTTGGCGTCGGGGGAGAAGGCGTCGTGGTAGATGGTGTCGAAATGCTCTGCCCCAAGCGGCGCCTCCGTCGCCTCTCCCAGCGCCAGCGTCAGCTCGACGGGCCCCAGGGAGAAGCGAATCGACCCCGGCGCAGCGGTGCCCAGGCCCTCGCGGAAGGCCAGGTAGCCGGGCAGCACATCCGGCGCGACCTCCCCGTAACCCAGCTGCCGCACTTGGCCGGCAGGCAGCAGCTCGCGCTCGAGCGCAAGGTAGTGCAACGGCGCGCCACTCTCCACCGCCGCCTGGGCGGTCAGGAAGAAGTTGAGGCCGGTACCGAAACCTATCTCGAGGATGCGGGCGGGCTGGCCGGCAGCCAGCCGCCCTACCACGCCGCTCGCCTCCAGGAAGACGTGCCGGGACTCCCGGACCGCGCCGTGCTGCGAGTGGAACGTTTGTCCGTACCGCTCGCTGTACAGGGTGAGGCTGCCATCCCCGGTTTCCCGCAGGCCGGGAGCGTTCTCAATTGTTTCTTCATGAGGAGCCGTCACACCGCAACTTTAGCGCCAAGGGCGGTAAGGTGTGGGCATGGGCCGAGTGTTGGAGAGCATCTGGACCGACATTGTTGCCCTGGCGAACTCCCTGGCCGAATGGCTGCGGCTCAGCTGGGAGGCCGGGTACGGCCAGGCGATCATCGCGGTGCTCATCGCGATCGTTCTCGTGGCGCTGCTCGGCGTGCTGCTGTCCAACCGCCGCAACCGGCTGGCGGCCCAGCGGCCCGAGCTGCTCATCTCACGGGGCCGCGTCCAGGGCGTGGAGAACAGTACCCTCACCGAACTGCTGATGCACGTGAGCAACCTTGGTGACAGCGTCGTGCAACTGCTCGAGGTGTCCGTGTGGGGGCCGCTCGATCCCGAACCGGAAGTGGCAGAGGTAAGCGTACTCGTCCCCGCCCACAAGTCCGTCGATATCACCGTGAATATCGAGGAGCCGCAGGGCGACACCGGTTTCCTCGACCTCTACTTCTACGCGGCCCGCGGTCACCGGCGCACCTACCGGCTGCGCGCCCAGTTCACCTGGGAGCCGTGGAACGAACGGTTCAAGATCGAGCCGCTCGAGCAGCGGGTCGACCGCGTCCGGCGCCTCGCCTCGACCAGGGTCGATCAGCGCCGGCGGGAGGAGTGGAAGCGCCGGCAGGAGGCGCAGGAGCTCTACCCGCGGCCGGTCGATCCGCTGGCGCGACCCCGCCAGCGCGGCGAGCCGGATGGCGAGGGGGAGATTTTGCCGGAAGATGAGCACCGCGTCCAGGAGGACACGAACGTGCTGGGTAACGGCGAGACGGACGGCACGGAAACAGGCACTACCAGGTTGCGCTTCCCGTCGCGTTTCTAGCGCTCAGGTGGCCTGGTCCGGGCGGGGCAGCCTCGAGCGGCAGCTGATGCAGTACTCCTGATCGGGGACCCGGCGGCCGCACGCCGGGCATATAAGCGTGCCGCTCACCAGCGCGCGCACGCCGCGTTCCTTCAGTTCACCGGCAATAAGGATGGCGTCCTCTTCGCTCACATCCTTGACGGAGAGCTCCACATCGCCGGCCAGCGCACTGACCATGTGGTTCCCCGCCTCATAGGGCTGCGTTGCACGACCTGCGTTCCCGTCCTCGACGGCCTCCTGGACCTCGAGGAAGAACTTCCACAGTTCCTGTTCCCCCATGCCTGAATGGTACCTCGTGCGGCACCGGCTAGACTTTAGGCATGGATACGGCAAGCAGGCCCAGGATGCTCGACTCCCTGGTAGGCAACACCCCGCTGGTCCGGCTCTTCCGCGTGGTCGAGCCGGGCATGGCTCAGGTATGGGTGAAGCTGGAGGGGTTCAATCCGGCGGGCTCCATCAAGGACAGGACGGCCCTGGGAATGATCGAGGACGCCGAAGCGCGCGGCCTCCTGACACCCGGCTCGGGCCAGACGATCGTCGAACCGACCTCGGGCAATACGGGCATTGGCCTGTCGTTCCTGGCTTCGGTGCGCGGCTACCGCTGCGTGATCGTGATGCCCGACAACGCCAGTGCCGAGCGGGTGAACACCCTGCAGGTCTACGGCGCGCAGGTCGAGTTCACGCCAGGCGAGCTGCGCATGAGCGGCGCGATCCCGCGGGCGCAGGAGCTGGCTCTGGAGCTGGACGGGTTCATGCCCAACCAGTTCGAGAACCCTGCAAACCCGGCCTACCACGAGCGGGTCACGGGCCCGGAGCTGTGGCGGCAGTCGCAGGGCCGGATCGACGCGCTGGTGGCCGGTTCGGGCACGGGCGGCACCATCAGCGGGATTGGCCGCTACCTGAAGGCGCAGCGGCCGGCGACGAGGGTGGTGGCGGTCGAGCCGGCGCGCAGCGCGGTGCTTAGCGGCCAGGAGCGGGGCCACCACGAGTTCCAGGGGATGGGGCCGGGTTTCATACCGCCCAACCTGGACGTGGACCTGATCGACGAGGTGCGGGCCGTCTGGGAGGAGGACGCCTTCCCGCTGGCCCGCAGGTTGGCCCGGGAGGAGGGCATGTTCGTGGGGATGTCGGCCGGCGCGGCGATCCATGCGGCCCTGGATGTCGCCCGGGAGCTGGGCCCCGAGAAGGTCGTCGTCGTGATCGCGGCCGATTCGGGCAGCCGCTACATGTCGACGCGGCTGTTCCAGGCGCAGGATTACGGCCAGGCCTAAGCCTGGCCGTACACGTCGTTCAGTTCGAGCAGCTCCACCAGGGGTCCGTGCAGCGGGCCGTTGGTCGCGACCAGCACGGGACCGCCCAGCTCGTAGGGCGAGCCGTCGCCGGCGCTCACCGTCCCGCCGGCCTCCTCGACGAGGAGCACCCCGGCGGCCACGTCCCACGGCTTGAGGGCCAGCTCCCAGAAGCCGTCGAGGCGTCCGCAGGCCACGTAGGCCAGGTCGAGGGCTGCGGCGCCGGCCCGGCGTATGGCCCGCACCTGCGGCTGTACGCGCATGAACACGGAGGTGTTCTCCACCTTGAGCGCCGGGTCGTAGGCGAAACCGGTGCCGAGGAGGGCGAAGCGGGGGTTGTCCTGGGAGGTGACCGTGAGTGGCACGCCGTTCAGGAAGGCGCCCTCGCCGCGGACAGCCGTGAACAGCTCGTTCCGGGCGCCGTCGAGGATTACGCCCACCTCCAGCTGCCCCTCGATCTGGACGCCTATTGAGACGCAGTAGAAGGGGAAGCCGTGCGCGTAGTTGACGGTGCCGTCGATGGGGTCGACGATCCAGCGGTAGGGTGCCTCGCTGCCGGGCCCGCCCATCTCCTCGCCCAGGACCTCGTGCTCGGGGTAGTGCTGGGCGATGACCTCGCGAATGCGCTTCTCGCTCAGCTTGTCGACCTGGGTTACCAGGTCGAAGTCGTTCAGTTTCGTCTCGATTCCCAGGTCGCCGTTCCGGTGGTACTCCTGGATCGCGGCCGCCTCGCGGGCGGCCTCGATGGCGACACTGAGCAGCTTCCTCTGTTCGTCAGTCACCCCCGGACTATACCCGTGTACACAGCGCGCTTCAGTTTGACCGCCCGTGGGCACCGTGCTAAAACTGAAAGTGCATATTTCTCAATGTGGCGAACCGTCGCGGTGGGCGAAAGCCTCGCCTGGGAGGTGAGTCACGACCTTAAGGAGGCAAACGTGAACCGTCTTATGCGGGTATTGGTGGCTGCATTGCTGGCCATGGCCACAACTGCCATGGCGCAGGAGTTCTACACGATCGGCACCGGTGGGGTCACCGGCGTTTACTACCCGGTCGGCGGCGCGACGGCGAAAATCGTCAACGACGCGGATGTGGGCCTGCGGCTCACCGTCGAGTCGACCGGCGGTTCCGTCTTCAACATGAGCGCGATCCAGGCAGGTCAGCTCGACCTGGCGCTGGTCCAGTCCGACGTCCTCTACCAGGCCTACAACGGCGAAGAGGCCTTCGAAGGCCAGCCCTTCGAGGGTGCCCGCTCGGTGATGGGCCTCCACCCGGAACCCATGCACCTGGTGTGCCAGGCTGGTGCCGGGGTCGAGTCCTTCTCTGACATCGCCGGCAAGCGCGTCAGCATCGGCAACCCCGGCTCGGGCATGCTCAACACCGTGCAGGCCATGCTGGCCGCCAAGGGCATGAGCGAAGACGACTTCGACGCAGAGTACCTGCGGGCTGCCGAAGCACCGGACTTCCTGCGTGACGGCCGTATCGACTGCTTCTTCTACACCGTCGGTATCGGTGGCGCCGCCATTCGTGACATCACCGCGACCGCCGATGTCACGCTCGCGTCGCTCGACGACGAAGAGTTCGCCGACCTCATCGAGGAAGCGCCCTACTACGCATTCGCAACCGTTCCCGCCGGCACCTACGACGGCCAGGACGAAGACATCACGCTCTTCGGCGTGAAGGCTCTGTTCGTGACCAGCGAGGACATGCCTGAAGAGGACGTCTACACCATCGTCACCACGATCCTCGACAACTACGAGCAGTTCCAGGCGACCCACCCGGCGCTTGCCGACATCGCCAAGGAAGACCTCCTCACCGGTCTCTCGGCCCCTCTGCACCCCGGTGCCGAGCGCGCGTTCGAGGAAGCGGGACTCCTCTAGACCGGATGGCGGTGCTGCGCCGCAGCACCGCAGCCGGACGGTAAACCAGTTACGAAGCGAAACCCCCTCCCGCAAGGGAGGGGTTCATTTTCTGAGTTCATTATTTTCTTGAGGCAATTGCCAATGCACCGCGCGTACTTGCTGCGGACGCATCAGGGGCAGTGAGTGGGTTGGGAGGTGAAGCATGGCGAAGGATGACCGCGAGGGTAGAGAGCCGGAGTGGCGTGAGACCGACGAGGAGGGCGTACGTGAGCCGCGCATAGAGACAGGATTGCGCGCTGCCCG
>Ga0209487_1002588_pt1 | contig 14633 bp, 13 predicted proteins | sample Poulit2012_FD_187524 | JGI IMG/M metagenome (GOLD analysis project Ga0209487, IMG submission 187524) | Agricultural soil microbial communities from Georgia to study Nitrogen management - Poultry litter 2012 (SPAdes) (version 2) | ecosystem: Environmental > Terrestrial > Soil > Agricultural land... | reverse complement strand
CATCAGCGCACCTTTGAAGCCGAACACCCGTCCGGCCCAGGGAGCGAAGGGCTGGGCGACGATGACGCCGAGCATCATCGTCGTCAGCACTGAACCGCCGGTGACGGTCGAGAGCCCGTTGGCCGCGGCGATCGTGACCATCGTCGAATAGCTGAAGAAGAAAGCGGAGAACCCGAACATGGCAGACCACACCAGGCCCAACAGGGCCGAGGTGTAGGTCTGCTGGTCAGAGGGATCGGAGCGCATAGTTCGAGGCTACGACATCTGGAGCAGCGCGAGCGATTCCCCGGCACACCGCCCGCCCCGGCCCCGACCCGCCGACCCGGCCCCGCCTCGGCGCTGTCAGGCCGCCAGCTCCTGCAGACGCTTCTGCCAGAACACGATCTCCTCGGTCAGACGCGCCGGGTCGAGCCCGTTCGCATAGTCGATGATCTCGGCTTCCTGAAGCGACGACATCACGCCGGCAGCACGGATCCGCTGGTACGGCGTGCTCGGTTCGTCGTAGACGCGGCACTGCCCACCGCGACCGTCGTCGTCCCAACCGACCGGTTTGCGGGTGGGTGTGAAGTAGTTGAGTCGATCGTCGACGGCTCGCCACAGCTCGTTGAGCGCATGCCTGGCCTCATCCGTGTCGTAGCGGCAGATGCTGCCGTACTCGTGAACGAGGTGCTGATGCCGCGAGGCCTCGGGAAGACGGTCGCGGCGGTGGTTCTTGAACACAGGACTGAAGCGGATGTCGAGGTTCTCGGCCCACCGCCCCATCGCCTCGTGGACGGGCTCGGCCTCGTTGCTCAGCTCGATCGCGTTGACCCAGAACGGGATCCCCTGAACCTCGTCGAGCGACCATTCGAGCAGGTCAACGGCGGCACCGGGGGAGTTGTCCTCGAGGCTGCGAGTGAACACCCACCCCGTGTGCAGGCAGGTGGCGCTGAAGGTGAACACGCAGTTGCCCGGCCGGGTCGGCCCTGCGTGGGCGATGGTGTCGATGAGGAAGAAGCCCGGTTCCGCCTCGTTCGCGCCCGAGGCGAGGTCGAGGAATCCTTCGCTGGGGGTGGTGAACCGCTTCGTCGACACGCGCCGCTCGCGATAGTCACCGGCTCTGGTGGTGCGCAGGTACCGGTCGATCGATGCCGGACTGACGGCGAGCAGTTCGGCACGGACCTCACTGCTGTATCCCCCGCGACCGGGCACGAGCGCACCGTGGCGCTCCGCCGCGTCGAGCAGAGCAGGCATCGCCGCGGCCAGATACTTCCCGCTCTGGTAGCCGGACCATTCCCACACCGTGACCAGCAGCGCGCGGGACTCCGCGGAGTACTTGGAGCACCGCGGCTGCGGTCGGACACCCCTCGCCGCATCCGGAGACGGTGCGCCGGCCCCGGCAGCAACGGCGAGTTGGGCCAGACGGCGACGGGCATGGTCCCGCGACCATCCGGTGACGATCATGATCTCGTCGAGGATCCACCCCTTGTCCTTCTTCCTCGCCGAGGAATAGAGGTCGAGGTAATCGTGGACGACCAGCTCAGAATCCGCATTCGCGTCGACTGAATCAATGTGAGCATTGTGCTGATTGCGCATAAACGTCTTTGTTCCTCCGAATTCTGGGTGGCCACCTCATTGTTTTCGAACCACCCCGAAATAATCTGCACAATGGTATTCTGATATCAGGCAGGAGGTCTTCCTAAACGACGGAAGACAATGGAAATGTCACAGACTGCAGCACGACTTCTCGGGTTATTGTCACTGTTGATGGTGCCCCGCACCTGGTCGGGTCGGGAACTGGCAGATCGTCTGGGCGTGAGTCCGCGGACCGTCCGGAACGACATCGGTGCGCTGCGCGACATCGGATACACCATCGACGGCACACGCGGCAACGAGGGCGGATACCGGCTCTCCCCCTACGGCTCGGCCGTGCCTCCTCTGCTGTTCGACTCGGACGAGGCGGTGGCCGTGGCCGTCGGTCTCCGTTCGGGCCTGAGCTGCATCATCGGCGGGATGGAAGAGACCTCGGCGCGGGCGCTGGCCAAGCTCGAGAACATCCTCCCCTCGGCCCTGCGCGCCCGGTTGCACAACCTCGCGCACTTCACCGTTCCCGTCGCCGGAAACCAGCCGATGCCGATCGTCGATCCCGAACTCATCGTCGTCCTCATCGACCACTGTCACCGTCAGGAACGGCTGCGCTTCATCTACCGCGGCGAGGACTCCGCCGATCAGGACGGCTCCGACGCCGGCGGTCAGGACGGCCCCGACGCCGGCGGCCGGACCAGCGCCGAGGCGGAGGGGAGCACCTCGGGCGTTCACCTGGAGGTCGAGCCCTACCGGCTCGTCAACCGGCAGCACCGCTGGTACTTGCTCACCTTCGATCCGGGCCTTCGCGACTGGCGGATCTTCCGCGCCGAACACATCTTGCCGAAGACCCCCAGCGGAGTCCGCTTCGAACCGCGACCGCTGCCGGCCGAGGACATCGGCGACTACGTCGAACGGCATATCTCCGGTCCTCGCTGGCGGCACTCGGCCGAAGTCATCGTCGAGGCGCCCGCCGCCGAGGTGATGGCCGCCCTCGTCTCTGCCGAAGGATCGGTCGAAGCCCTCGACGACGAGCGCTCACAGGTGACCATCGGCGGGCAGAGCGTGGCAACCATGGCGCTGACCCTGGCGCGGCTGGATGTCGACTTCACCGTCGTCGACAGTCCCGAGCTGTGCGAATGCCTGCAGGGATTGTCGCAGCGACTCGGGCAGGCGGCGCAGAAGAGCAGCCTCGGCGGTCATTCGATTCCGATTTCGAGCAAATCGGGATGAAAACCACAATAGAAACAACACACTATTGTGGGAATGTGCGAAATTTCGCGGGCACGACAGGTGAGTCACGCCCATTCCTTGTCCCTGTCTAACACGCGACTGTAACTTTCGAGGATATGTTTCGCCCACCGGTGTGCACGGTGTCGACTAACTGTTTGCGAAACTGCTCGACCAAACCCTGCTTGTCCTCGATTGGAGAACTTCGATGCTCATGCCGTTCCGCTGCGCATTCGTCGTCTCGGCAGCGTTGCCCACCATCGGCTGCGGCCCGGTCGCAGTCGATCCTGGCACCGGCTGCGGTTCGACCGCGCTCAGGACCGGCTGCGACGATCTCGAGAGCAGCCGGCAGTGAACCCCATGGACGAAGGACAGCCGACTGTCGTGTCCGAGCACAGCGTCCGAGTTCAGGAGGTCACCACCCGCATCCGCAGGACGAACTCCGTCTACGCCCGCTTCTACGGGCCTCTGTGCCTGCTGGTCTTCACCGCGTCGTTCTTCCCCTACTACTCCCCCGCGGACGAGAGCACGGCCACCTACGGCAACCTCTGGCACGAAGTCCTCGTCACCGGTCGCGGGGTCGATGTCTTCGCGCTCTTCGTGCTCCTCTTCACCGCCGGTCTGCTGTGTCTGGCGACGGTGGGCCGGACCTCGGTCACGGGGCTGATCGCCATCGTCACGGGGTCGGTCATCATCGGCTGCACGCTCCTGCAGTCACCGGGCTATGTCAATCCGCCGGCGCTGACGGACTTCGGTGTCTTCGACATCGTCCTCAGCTTCCTCATCGCCGCCGTCGCCTTGGTGCATTCGCTCCATCTGGTCGCACTCGACCTCGAATTCCAGCGGCGCATGGTCTGATGCGGGCGCGGGTGGTCCCGGGTCTCAGCCCGCACCGGCCTCCGTCCAGCCCCCGGCCTCAGCCTGCGCGCGAGCCAGTGCGGGGATCACCTCGTTGCGGGTCAGCGGCGCGAACTGGCGGTCAGCCGTGTCCGCGGGCAGCGGGTCGATAGGGAACCATCCGGCCTCGGCGATCTCGGCCAGATGGCGGATGTCGTCGACGTCGAGTCGATCCGGCAGCCCCTCGTAGCAGAACACATCACCGATGACCCGATGGTCGGCCTCGTTCGCGGCAACGGCGGAGAACGTGCCCAAGGCCCGCAGCCGCTCCCGACGCAGGCTGAGCCCGAGCTCCTCCTCGATCTCTCTGACGATGGTCTCCTCAGCGGTCTCGCCCGCCTCGGGCTTGCCGCCGGGGAGCATGAACGAAGTGGTGCCCGCCTTGCGGACCATGAGCAGCTCCCGGCGGTGCGGGTGGAGCAGGACGAGCGCGGAGACGCGGATGTCGTTCATGCCGACCACACCCCGGAGGCACCTCGGCGGTGGGAGTCGAGCAGATGCGTATCGACCATTCCGATGGCCTCCATGAGTGCATACATCGTGGTGGGACCGACGAAGCGGAATCCCCTCCTCTTCAGCGCCTTCGACAGGGCTGCGGACTCCGGGCCGGTGGTCGGGATCTCGGCCACGGTGCGCGGTCGCGGGGTGTCCGCGGGCTTGAACGACCAGATGAACGCGTCGAGGCCGCCTTCGTCGCGCAGCTCGAGCACGCGTGCGGCATTGTTGATGCAGGCCTCGATCTTGCCGCGGTGGCGGATGATTCCGGCATCGGCGAGCAGGCGGTCGATCTCGGCCTCGCCGTAGCCTGCCACGGTTTCGGGGTCGAAGCCGGCGAAGGCCTCGCGGAACCGCTCCCGCTTCTTCAGGATCGTCAGCCAGGACAGACCGGCTTGGAAGCCTTCGAGGCTCATCCGCTCGAACAGTCCGGCCTCGTCGTGGACGGGCAGGCCCCATTCGGTGTCGTAGTAGCTGACCAGCACCGGATCGCCGTAGGCCCAGGGGGTGCGGGCCAGGCCGTCCTCACCGACGACGGCACCGCCGGTCACGCTCGCTCGCGGTGCTTCCACGTTCGCCTGTGGTTGTTCGTCCATTCCGCAACCGTATCGCGTCGGCCGGACATGCCCGCAGGCAGGTCCGAGCGGTTTGTCAGTCGGCTCCGATATGGTGCGGCCATGACCACTGTGCTGCTGCTCGGATTCGGCGCCATCGGCCGCCATGTCGCTCAACTGCTCGCCCCGGAGCTCACCGCCGGGTCCCTGAGTCTGACCGCCCTGGTCTCGGATCCGTCGAAGCACTCCGACCGCCCGAACCACGGTGCCGAGGTCGTCGATCTGACCGTCCTCGCGGGCAGCTCGGAGGCCGTGTCCGGGACACCCTCGCCGAGGTGGTTCGCCCCCTTCGACGTCATCGTCGAATGCGCCGGGGTGCCGGCCGCCGCCGACCTCGGTCCCGCCGTCGTGGCCGCGGGCCGACCGTTGGTGCTCACGAGCGTGGGGGCCCTAGCCGATCCGGTCACGCGTGAGTCCCTCCTCGCCGGGCCCGGCCGGCTGCGGGTGACCAATGGTGCCATCGGCGGTCTCGACGTGCTCGAGGCCGCGGCCCAGGCCGATGCGCTCGAGACCGTCGAGATCACCACCTCGAAGGAGGCCACGGGACTCATCCGGCCGTGGATGACGGAAGCGGAGGCGGAGCGGCTGCGCCGGCTGCGTCCCGAGGACGGCCCACTGACGGTGTTCACGGGCAACCCCGCCGAGGCGATCGAGAAGTTCCCCGCCAACGTCAACATCGCCGTGGCGCTGGCATGGGCCACGCGCGGTCTGCCTCATGGCGGGACCTCGCCGGGCACAGCGGCCGAGACCGGCACGGTCGTCGACACCGACGCCTCCGCCGACGGCGCACCCGCGGCTCCCGGCGCAGCCACCGCCTCGGACACAGTGGCTGCCAGCGACGCCGCTCTGCTCGAGGCGGCCCTGCACCGAGTGCGGGTCGACATCTGCGCCGTCGCCGGACAGCCCCGGTCGACTCACCGGATCCGTGCCGCCGGCGCCGCAGGCGAGTTCGCCTTCGACATCCGGTCGACACCGAGCCCGGAGAATCCGGCGACCAGCGGACTCACGGCCCTGTCCGTGGCGCGCACTCTGCGACAGGTGCTCACCCGCTGAGTCGGGGGCATACCCGCCGGCTGTGCCGGGTGGGTGCTCACCCGCTGAGCCGAGCGAGCCTCCGCCGGCTGTGCCGGGCGGGTGTCCGCCGGCTGAGTCGCTCAGTCCTCGCCGTGGTTGATGTTCTCCTGCAGCTGGAGGAATTCGACATGGCGTTCGTACTTGTCCAGCACGTCATCGATGATCTGCTCCTTCGAGTAGCCCATGATGTCGTAGCCCTGACCGGTGCCGCCGTCGAGGTAGACCTCCATGCGGTAGTAGTCCTCGGTGCCGCGCGGGACGACTCCGCCGAACGAGGGAACGCTGACCTTGTGCGGCCAGACCTGGTACCGGAAGGGGAACTCGCCCTCGCCGTCGACCTCGAACTCGATGAGTTCGCCGTCGTCGACGAAGGCGCCTTCGGCATCGACCCGACCGCAGCGGGAGCTGATGCCCCGATCTTCCATCTCCGCGGCCACCTCGGTCAGCGTCGGGAGGAGGACGTCCTGCTCGAACTCGCGGGCTCGAGCGGCGTTCGGGAAGGACAGAACCCGACCGAGCTGACGCTGCCACGTCTCGTTCCCCCGTCCGCGGGAGCGGCGGGCCAGCGAGGCGGGCAGGCTCGTGTCGACGCTGTCGACCCTGTTCGCTTCGACCCGCAGCGCCTTGTAGAGACCGATCATGACGAGGATGACGACGAAGGCGAAGGGCAGCCCCATGATCACCGTCGCGTTCTGCAGTGCGCCGATGCCGCCGACGAGGAGCATCGCGATCGTCAGGGCACCGGTCGCCATGGCCCAGAAGATGCGCAGCCCGGCGCGGCCGTCCTCCTGCGGATTCCGCAGGTTCGAGGACAGGTTGGCCATGACGAGTGCTGCGGAGTCGGCCGTGGTCACATAGAACAGCAGTGCCGTGAGCGTGGCCAGTCCGGCGATGAAGGCGAATGCCGGGTAGTTCGACAGCAGTTCGTAGAATCCGCCTTCGGGGTTGAGCACGGTCTGCTCTCCGAATTCCATGTCACCGCTGCGGATGAGGTCGAGCGCCGAGTTCCCGTAGATCGAGATCCACATGAAGATGTAGATGAACGGGATGGTCAGGGTGCCCATCACGAACTGGCGGATGGTCCGACCGCGGGAGATGCGGGCGAGGAAGAGTCCGACGAACGAGGCGAAGGCGATCCACCAGGCCCAGAAGAACAGGGTCCAGTCGGTCATCCATGTTCCGGTGTCCTCGAAGGCGAAGGTCTGCCCGGCCATGTTCGGGAACAGACGGATGAAGTCCGCGACGTTGAGTGCGAGCGCGTTGAGCAGGAACTTCGTGTTCCCGGCCACGAGCACCCACAGGCTCAGTCCGATCGCGAGCACCACGTTGAGGATCGACAGGAACTTGATGCCCTTGTCCACTCCCGAAACCGCTGAGAGCGTGGCGACACCGACGCCGATGACGACGATGCCGACCTGAGTGGCCGTGCCGATCGGCAGGCCGAAGACCGTGTTGAGGCCGACGTTGACCATGACCACACCGATGCCCAGCGAGGTGGCCACACCGAAGATCGTGCCCAGCAGAGCGGCCAGGTCGACGGTTTCGCCCAGAGTGCCCTGGACGCGTTTGCCGAAGATGGGCGCGAGAGCCGAACGGATCGCCAGCGGCATGTTCATCCGGTAGGCGAAGTAGGCCAGCGCCATGCCCATGAGGGCGTAGAGGCCCCAACCGTTGAGGCCGTAGTGGAACAGCGCCCACACCGTTGATTCGCGGGCGGCGTCGACGGTCTCGGCCTCGGTCGAGGGCGGCTGCAGGTACATCGTGACCGGTTCGGACACGGCGAAGAACATGAGGTCGGTGCTGATGCCGGCGGCGAAGAGCATCGACGCCCAGGCGACGAGCCCGAATTCGGGTTTCGAGTGCTCGGGACCGAGCTTCGTGTTGCCGTATCGGGAGGCGGCGAGGTAGATGACGAAGACGAGCACGGCCAGGACGAGGAGGACGTAGAACCATCCGAACCAGTCCGAGGTCCATCCGACCACGGCGCCGAGCACCGCCTCGGCGTTGGATGGGGAGATGAGGGCCCAGATGGTGATGGCCAGGGTGCCGATCGCTGCGGCGATGAACACCCGCTTATTCACCGGCGGGCGTGAGGTCTGAGCATCTCCCTTCGGCTCACTGGGAGAGCTGTCGACTGATGCTGACATGTGTGAACTCCTTATCCGGACGCGATGGCGTCGTGGCATCGTTCCCGGTCGAACAGTGTGCGATACCGGGCATGAACAAAGGTTGTTGCGTGATGAGGGTTCCGTCCTCGTCGGCCGTCCTCACCCAGGAGGCGGCCAACAGTGGAGGTTACCACAGAGACACTTACGGTCATTTTCCGGACAGGGTGCCTCAGCGTCGCAGGCGATGGCGCTGACGCCGGTCCCGGAGAGTCCGTTCCGGCAGGCCTCGCTGTCAGATTGGCGGGTCTGATGCGACAGGTCTCACAGGCAGACGGGCGAGCCCCGTCCCAGGCAGGCGCGCGAGCTCCCTCCCATGCAGATGGGCGGGCTGCTTCACAGGGAGACGAAGAAGAGTGCCAGCGCCATCACCACCCCTGCGCCGAGGAAGGTGATGACCGTGTAGCCGAGGATGTCGCGCATCTTCAAACCGGCGATGGCCAGCACCGGCAGAGCCCAGAACGGCTGCAGCATGTTCGTCCACTGGTCACCGTAGGACACGGCCATGATCGCCACCGAGGGGTCGACGCCGAGCTGGTTGGCGGCGTCGAGCATGATCGGCCCCTGCACGGCGAACTGGCCGCCGCCGGAGGGGACGAAGAAGTTGACCAGACCGGCCGAGAGCAGAGCGAGCACCCCGAACGAGGTGGGGTTGGCGATCGAGACGAAGGCATCGGAGAACACGGCGATGAGGCCGGTGGCCGACATCATGCCGAGGATGCCGGCGTAGAGCGGGAACTGCAGGAGGATCTCACCGACGTTGGAGGCGGCCCCCTTCGTCAGGTGGATGAGCTCGAAGGGGCTGCGCACGAGCAGCATGATGAGTGCGAGGAACGACCAGTTGACGATGTCCAGGGTCAGTCCCCCGCCCTGGGCGAAGTGGATGATCAGGTAGACGACGAGGGCGAGGCCGACGATGAGCGTGAGAATGCGCGAAGCATCGATGCGATCGGCGGGGGTGACGACCTCCTCGTCGATCTGATCCTGCTTCTCCGAGGTCACCGAGGCGGGCAGTTCGTAGACCGGTGCTCCGGGCTTGGGTGCCATGAGGAGGAAGAGCAGACCGCAGACGACGATGACGCCGAGGATGGCCAGCAGGTTCCAGCCGGCGAAGATCGTCTCGGTCACAGGCACTGTCGTACCGCCCAGGGACTCGGAGAGGAAGGAGTCCGGGGTCGCCGCGGTCAGCGGTCCCGAGCCGGAGTAGCCCATGTGCCAGACGACGAATCCGGAGTACCCGGCGGCGACCAGCAGCGGGAAGTGGACCTTGATGCCGCGTTCGCGTGACTGCACCGCGATCTCACGGGCCAGCAGGGCCCCGACGACGAGGCCGAGGCCCCAGGTGATGAGGCTGGCGACGGCGGCGACGAGGAACACGAAGACATAGGTGAAGGTCGCATTTCCCGGCACCCGGGCGAGCCCGGCCAGCAGGCTGCGGACCGGTCCGGTGTTGGCGAGGATGTGGCCGAGCAGCAGGATGAGACACATCTGGGTCATGAATTCCAGCAGCCCGGCCAGGCCCTCGCCCCAGCCGATGACGACTTCGCCGGGTCCGGCGTCGGTGAAGATGAGTGCGAGGACCGCGACGATGAGGGTGAGAACGATCGCGAAGGTCAGTGCCGACGGGATCCATTGTTCGAGGAATCGGTTGATCGGCCGCATGATCCCTTTTGAGGCTGCGACGTTGACCTGGGTCGACGGCTTCTGTGCCGACATGGGGGCCTCCCGCTGAGAACTCGCTGTGTACAGTCTCAGCATACAATCAGGGCGCTGTCCTCGGTAGAGAACAGCGCCCTGAGCGGCCGGTGCCGGTCAGTGGTGGTCGGCCTCGGTCAGTGGTGATTGCCCCGATCAGTGCCGACCGGTTCGGATCAGTGCTGTTTGTACACCATCTGCTTGTTGACGAACTCGTCCATCGCCAGCGGTCCCAGCTCGCGTCCGACGCCGGAGCGCTTGACGCCGCCGAAGGGCAGGTATTCGCGGGTGCCCTCGGGAGAGTTGAGGAAGACCATGCCCGCATCGATCTGGGACCCGACACGTTCGGCTCGCTCGATGTCGCTGGAGAACACAGCCGCACCGAGGCCGAACGGGGTGTCATTGGCCATCTCGACGGCTTCCTCCTCGCTGCTGACCCGGTGGACGATGACGGCGGGGCCGAAGAGCTCTTCGTAGTAGCCGCGCATCCCCTTCTTCACATCGGTGAGCACGACGGGCTCGACATAAGCTCCGCCTCCGTCGTACCTCTTCCCTCCGGCCAGCAGGGTCGCACCCTGGCTGACGGTGTCGTGGACCTGCTCGACGAAGCGGTCGGCGGCGGCCACCGATGACAGCGGTGAGAGGCGGGACCCCTCCTCCCCCGGTGCTGCGGGGGTCTGCTTCTTGGCCTCCTCGGTGATGGAGGAGACGAAGTCGTCGTAGAGATCATCCATGACGATCATGCGCTTGGGTGAGTTGCAGGCCTGACCGGTGTTGCCCATCCGGGTCTTGAAGAAGGTCTTCGCAGATTCCTTCACATCCTCGGAGTCGAGCAGGATGTAGGGATCGGATCCGCCGAGTTCGAGCACGACCTTCTTGAGGTTCTTGCCCGCCTCGGCGGCCACAGCGGCACCGGCGCGTTCGGAACCGGTCAGGGACACACCGTGGTTGCGCGGATCGGGCAGGATGATGTCGGCGACCTGCTCGTTGCTGGCGTAGATGTTGATGTAGGCGCCTTCGGGCAGGCCCGCCTCGACGAAGATCTCTTCCATGATCCGGGCCGAGCGCGGGCACTGCGGGGCGTGCTTGAGCAGGATCGTGTTGCCCAGGGCCAGGTTGGGCGCGGCGAAGCGGGCGACCTGATAGTAGGGGAAGTTCCAGGGCATGATGCCCAGCAGCGAGCCCACGGGCTTGCGGCGGATCATCGCGGTGGCGTCCTTCGGCCCGCGCAGGGGCTCATCGGCCATGAACGCCTCGGCGTTGTCGGCGAAGTACTTGTAGATGCGGCTGCACAGGCCGACCTCGCCCTTGCCCTCAGGCACGGCCTTGCCCATTTCGAGCCTGATCACCTCGGCGAGCTCCTCAGCGCGCTCGGAGTAGATCTCGGCGACGCGGGTGAGGATCGCGGCGCGTTCGGCCACCGGAGTCCGGCTCCATTCGGTGAAGGCCGTCGCCGAACGGTCGAGAGCGGCGAGGATCTCGGAATCGGTGGCGGTGGCGAACTCCTCGGCGACTTCGCCGGTCGCCGGATCGGTCACACGGTAGACGGTGGTCATGGCAGTCCTCGTTTCTCTTCGGGGTTGCCCGGGGTTCTCGGGTGGCCCGGGGAACATCTCCCACGCTATGGCGGAAACCGCGCGGCGGCAACGCTCTTCTCACCGGCCGGCGAGATCTTGAGCATCTTGTCAGTTCGCTCGGGCTCACTCGCGCTGCGGAGGATTGCGCTGCGACGATCAGCATTGTGACGATCTGGATGCAGCGATCTGCGCTGCGACGGACGAACACGCACGGGTCGGCACTGCTACGGTAAGACCATGGCCAGTGTGACTGAACTCGTGAAGCGCTATTACACCACCGTCGATGCGGGAGATGCGGACGCCACCTCGGCGCTGTTCGCCGCCGATGCCAGCTACGACCGCCCCGGCTACCCGACGATGGTCGGGCAGCAGATCACGGACTTCTACCACGGCGAGCGGGTCATCGATTCCGGTGCGCACTCCCTGCAGGAGATCCTCGTCGACGGCGACCGGGCCTCCAGCCGCGGAGTGTTCAACGGCCGCCTCAAGGACGGGTCCGAGACCTCGGTGGGATTCGCCGACTTCTTCCTCTTCGACACCGAGGGGCTCATCGCCGAACGCACCACCTACTTCTACCAAGCGGCCGTCTGAGCCATCCCGCTCCTCGCCGGCCGCACAGATCTCGGCACCCGGGGCATCAGCGCCCAGTGCCTACACACCTCGGCGCCTCAGTGATCCTGCCCCCGGGCGTCGAGGACGGCTCGTTGGATCCGGTCGCGGGTCGCGGCCGCCTCGGCGGTCGGAGACTGGCCGTAGGCCTGCTCGACCTGCTCGAAGACCTCCTCCATCGCCGCAGGATCGACATCGACGGGAAGGTCCTCGATCGCGGCGAAGGCGGGGCCGATATGGTCCATGAACCCGCGGATTCCGGCCTCCCCTCCTCCGAAGTGCATGCCTTCGAACTGCCCGACGGCCGACCACCGCAAGCCCAGCGAATTCCTCATCACCGCATCGAGCTCGGGGGCCGAGACCACTCCGTTCTGGACGAGTGAGATCGCCTCCCTCATCAGCGCGTTCTGCAGGCGATTGCCGACGAATCCGCGGATCTCCTTCCTGATCACCACGGGCTCACGACCGCAGCCGCGATAGAACTCGACCGCCGCCTCGATCGCAGCCGACGAGGTCACCGGGGAGGGCACGACTTCGATCAGCGGCATCAGGTGCGGCGGGTTGAACGGGTGGCCGACGAGGACCCGTGCGGCCGCCTCGGCGTCCAGGTGCTCGGCGATGGAGGAGGCCGGAAAGGTCGACGAGGAGGTCGCGAGCACTGCCTCGGCATCGGCCGCCTCGGCGATCCGGGCGAACAGCTCCGGCTTGGCTCCGGCGTCCTCGGGGCCGGACTCCTGGACGAAGCTCGTCCCGTCGACGGCGGCCTCGACGGTCTCGGACTCTTCGACGGTCCCGATCTGGGAGGCCACCTGATTCCTCGCCGAGGCATCGGCGGTGACAGCGGCCTGGAGGTCCGCGACCACCTCGGCGAGGTCCTCCCGCGGGTCGAAGACGCGCACCGAGCACCCGCTGCGAGCGAAGAGGTAGGCGAACGAGCGGCCGATGGTTCCGGCACCGATGACAGCGACTTTTGAACTCATGCGTCCAGGCTATACCTGCCCTCAACGGCGTCGGCACCCTGTGAGCCGTGCCCGAAACGTTGCCGTGTGCGCCTGCCCGACGGCGCTCTTCGGTGGCACAATGTCACCATGAGCGCGAACGCAGGACTGAAAGCAGTGGACTCGGAGATCATCGCCCTGGCCGAGGACGAGTACGCGGCCGCTGCCGAGACCGCGCGCATCGAGGTCCGCGAGATCCACACCGCCGCCGAGGCGGCCCGGGCCTCCCTGCTGCTCGACGAAGTCTGGAACGTCGACGAGACCGGCGCGAATGTCTTCGAACCCAGCCTCATCATCGCCTTCGCTCATGCCGGCAACTATGTCTCGGCCGCCTACAGCATCGACGAACCCGATGAGATGATCGGCGTGACCATCGGATTCTTCGGCCAGCCGCTGGGCACGGTCATGCACTCGCACATCGCCGGGGTGCGGCACGAGGTCATCGGCCGCGGGGCGGGTTCGGCGATGAAGCTGCATCAGCGGCTGTGGTGCCTCAATCTCGGCATCACGGAGATGACCTGGACCTTCGATCCGCTGGTGGCCCGTAATGCCTACTTCAACTTCCAGCGCCTCGGCGTCGGCATGGTCGAGTACCTCGAGGACTTCTACGGGCAGATGCGCGACGGAGTGAATTCGGGGCAGGCCAGCGACCGGATGATGGTGTCGTGGCGCCTCGATCGTCCTGCGCGAGTGACGACCGCCGATCCCGGCTCCGCCTTCGCCTGCCTGCGCGCCGACGAGGACGGAGAACCGCTGCTGAGCGAGCCGCCCAAGGAGGCCGAGCTCGTCTCCCTCGACTTCCCCTCCGACATCGAGGACCTGCGTGGGCAGGACGCCGAGCTGGCCAGCCGGTGGCGGCAGGCTCTGCGGGATGCCCTCACCGGCCTCGTCGCCGATGGCTGGGTCGTCGACACCTGCCTCAAGGGCGGGACCTACTTGCTCCACCACCCCTGAGGCACCGCTTCTCCTTTTTTCACTCCAGGCGCCTGAGGCCCGCTTCCCTCCCCCGACCCTGGCGCGGCGCTGGTGCGGTGCCTCGCTCCCCCGTGGCCGCACCGCGCTTTTCTCCGACGGCCTTCCCGGCCCTGGTGCGGCGCCACCCTACCTTGCGACCGCGCCGCACTTCCCTTTCCGACCCTGGTGCCGCGCTTCCCTCCCCCGGCTGTTGGACCGCGTTCCACTCCCAGACCCTCGACGCGAGCCGAAGGCCTGCTCGAAACAACGACGCAGCCCCGAGACCACGGCGGAGCGCCAGAGAGGCGGCCGAAACAACGGTGGAGTGCCGAGGCCACTGTGCACGCATAGTGGTCTCGGCGTTCCACCGTTGCGTCGAGTAACTAGGCTCAGTGGCCGCGCCCAGAACTGAGCGCCGAACCAAGTGCCTGACAGTGAAATGAGTGTCAGGCACTGAGCAGAGTCATCAGCCGGGCCATGCTTGGAGCCATGAGCGGGCCCATGCGCAGGGTCAAGCTTGGAGCCATGAGCGGGCCCATGCGCCAAGTCATGCTTAGGACAGTGAGGCGGACAATGAACTGGGCAGCGAACTCGGCCATGCGCCAGGCAGCGAGGTAACGAGCTGACGTCAGATCAAGACCATGAATTCAGCCAGTTGTTGCGGTTAGACACTCGCGCCACTTTTAACACAGTTTTATTATTATTTCCTCCTATTTGCTTGCTTTTGACGACTTCTATCATCATAATGGGTTCATGTTCCGG
>Ga0209487_1002587_pt1 | contig 14634 bp, 17 predicted proteins | sample Poulit2012_FD_187524 | JGI IMG/M metagenome (GOLD analysis project Ga0209487, IMG submission 187524) | Agricultural soil microbial communities from Georgia to study Nitrogen management - Poultry litter 2012 (SPAdes) (version 2) | ecosystem: Environmental > Terrestrial > Soil > Agricultural land... | reverse complement strand
TGGATGTTTTTGATGCTTTGTTGTTCAGCGAAAATAAAGTCCGTGCCGCCCGGACTTGAGGCAAGATCAATAATCAGGCTGGATTTTTTCATAGCTGAGATGATCTTGGAATCTACTATTTGATGGGGAATTGTATTTATGCAAATATCTGTATCAGCTATCTCTTTTTCTAAATCCTTTACTAATATAGGATGTAACCCCATTTCAGAAATACGGGCAATGTCAGCAGCTTTTCTTACACAAACATGAACATGCGCACCTACTGCAGAGAACAGTCGTGCAAGTGTCATTCCAACTCTGCCAAAACCGAGAACCATTACTTGTGATCCGTGAACGGTCACATCTGTTTGCTCCATAGCAAGCATTAAGGCACCCTCTGCAGTGGGGATGGAATTATAAATCGCGATATCATCCCGCGCAAATAACCGCACTAATTTTCTGTTGGCTGATTCTGTTGCATCATCTAAAAAAGTATTGGAGATACCTGTACATATGTAACAATGGTCCGGCGTTTGAGCAATCATTTTTTTAGTTAAATAAATATCTTCATGAGCGTAGGCAACTTCAATTTTTCCCTTCGAGCTTGTGCCCGAGACAGGTAATAACATCGCGTCAACGATATCAAAGTCGATTTTCTCCAGTCTTGCATGATGAACATTAGGCTGATGAAATGTTAATTGATCAAAGCCAGCGGCATAAACAGTTACACCACGATTAGACAAGTGATTAATGACTTCAAGATATCTTGCATCACCGCCGATGATTAGGACATGATAATTTTTCAGCATTGTATTCCCACCCCTCAATACTATTAGTTTATCTGAGTCGATTCCTATTTAGAACTGTTCCCGGGTGGGTAAGTGAGGAAACTGAGAAAAAATAGCTTGTAATATAGAATGTAAGATAATAGGGTGAGGGCATATGTTAAGTTTATAGGATTTGATGAAAGGCTGAAAATTTGAAAGAATGTGAAGAGAGTATTTTGGTACAGTTGTCAAGTATGTTATTTAGCCCGATGTAAATCTTTTAAAGCACCTTCTTGTTCTATTGAGCGTAATGCTAGTGTTTCAAGAATCTTTTCTTGTCGTTCTTGACTATCGTTTATTGTTTCCAGTTGTTTTAGATCCTGCTTTTCTGACAGTTTGCTTAATTGTTCGGAATTATGAACAACATGTTTCGTGATGCTGTCTAATTGATTATCGATTCTTTCCACATCTTGATTAGTCGCCATACTACTTTCTATACTGTTTACATTTTCTTGCATTGATGTCATATTATTTTCTAGATTGTTTACATTTTCTTGCACTGATGCCATATTACTTTCTATACTGTTTACATTTTCTTGCACTGATGTCATATTACTTTCTATACTGTTTACATTTTCTTGCACTGATGTCATATTATTTTCTAGATTGTTTACATCTCCTTGCATTGAAGCCATATTACTTTTAATTTCTTTCATTTCTTCGAGCAGTTGTTGTGCGATATTTTCGTTCATATTAGATAATCCTCTCTTAGGTATTTTTTATTATTATACAACAGTTTTATGTAACCTGCTACTTTTGATTTTTGGATATCTTGTAGTAAAAATTGCATTTTCTATGCTTTGATATTCGCCAAAATGCGATTTTCTGTTAAAGGAGAGGAAAACTATGCTTCAAGAGGCCCAAAAAAATAAATATGGTAAATAAAAAACACAGCGGGCAATCATCGACCACGCTGTATTTCTGTCTTATTAACTTTTCCTATCAATTTTTTCAATGATTTCTTGTAAAAAGAAAGATAATTTATTTGGAAGTCCATAATATACTCCTAATTTTTAATATTTATCTAGAACTATTATTGAAATTGTTGTATAATTAATACTAAATTTTCTATTCAATCATAACAACTCTCGGTTCCCTACTTATATATTTCTATCATAGGGGAATGCGACAGTCAATGAAAGCTCAAATTAATAAGGGGGACGCAACGATGAAGGAACAGAACATTCAAATTAACTTAACAACGTCAAAAAAAGAAAAGCCTGCATCTGATCAGCTGGAATTCGGAAAAGTGTTCACAGATCATATGTTTATCGCCGACTATACAGAAGGTAAAGGGTGGCATGACAAAAGGATTGTTCCTTATGCGCCGTTAACACTTGATCCATCCGCTATGATATTTCATTATGGGCAAACCGTTTTTGAAGGATTGAAGGCATATCTAGGAAAAGATGATTCAATTAGACTATTCCGTCCGGAGAAAAACATGGAAAGATTAAATCATTCCAATGATCGATTAAGCATGCCTTCCGTTGATGAAGAACTGGCACTGGCTGCTTTAAAAGAATTGATCACGATTGACAAAGACTGGATTCCCGGTGCGGAAGGGACATCACTTTACATCCGTCCATTTATGATCTCAACAGAATCAAATCTTAGTGTTTCACCATCCAAGAAATATCGCTTTATGATTATTTTATCTCCAGTAGGAGCTTATTATAAAGAAGGTATTAATCCTGTGAAAATTCTTGTGGAAAATGAATATATTCGCGCAGTTGCAGGTGGTACCGGTACAGCAAAAACTGCAGGTAACTATGCTTCAAGCTTAAAAGCGCAAGAAGAAGCGGATGAAAAAGGCTATTCCCAAGTATTATGGCTGGACGGTGTAGAAAAGAAATATGTAGAAGAAGTTGGAAGTATGAATGTGTTCTTTAAAATTAATGGTGAGATCATTACGCCAGCATTAAACGGAAGTATTTTAGAAGGAGTAACTAGAAACTCTATTATCGAGCTTCTGAAACATTGGAATATACCGGTCACAGAGCGCAAAATTTCGATGAAAGAAGTTGAAGAAGCGTATCAAAACGGACAGTTGGAGGAAGCTTTCGGTACAGGCACAGCAGCTGTGATCTCTCCGATCGGCGAGTTTAACTGGCAAGGTAAGAAGATGGTTGTTAATGAAGAGAAAACAGGCAAAGTATCTAAACAGTTATATGACACATTGACAGGAATTCAATTAGGGACAGAAGAAGATCCGTTTGGTTGGATTGTAAAAGTGAAACAGGAAAAATCTGCTATACAGTAATATAGTGCGGCAACATGATAAATTTCATTAAATAATAAGATTCAAAATTCATTGACAGATGAAATGTTCATGATACAATGGTTTTAATAAATAAAAAATATAAACGATTCGCTAGGGGTGCCTTTTGAAAAGGCTGAGATTGAAGTTTAACTTCGGGACCCTTTGAACCTGATCTGGTTGGTGCCAGCGTAGGGAAGTAATGTGCTGATGATTATTTGGTTACATATAAGTATTTATGTACAAATCACAAACCACTTTCGCTATGCTCCGGCATGAAGAAAGTGGTTTTTTATTTTGTCATAAATACGACTGGAAATAGGGGGAGACATGGTTGATTTTAACGAAATATTCTGTCTGTAAGTAGGTGTTAATGATGGCTAAACAATTACATGTTGTCTCAACAGGAAAACAATCAAGGGAAATGTTTGTAAAAGTTGTGCAGCGGATTCATAAATATGTCGATGCAATTCACATCCGGGAAAGAACATGGTCAGCAAAAGAATTGACAGATGTCATACACGCTTTAATTGAAAAGGAAGTCCCGCCTGAAAAAATAATTGTAAACGATCGGATTGATGTCGCATATGTCATGAAAATAAAAGGCGTTCAGCTTGCTCATCACAGTGTAGATAGTGCATTGGTAAGAGGGGTGTTCCCGTCTTTACAAATTGGTAGTTCTGTCCACTCCTCTGAAGAGGCAATAATTGCCGAAGAAAAAGGTGCGAACCATCTTTTTTATGGACATATTTTTCCAACGGCATCAAAACCCGGCGTTATGCCAAGGGGACTTGATAATTTGCAGAAAGTAACCGGAAAGGTGATGATACCTGTTATCGCCATTGGTGGGATTACTCCTGAAAATACGAAGGGAATATTAGCAGCCGGATCTGGAGGCGTTGCTGTTTTGTCGGGAATTTTACTTGCAAATGATCCATTGCAAGCTGCGAAAGAATATAGAAAGGCTTTGGATAAAGCTTAGAAAGGCATCATCATTGAAAGGGGGTGAATATGTGAAACTAAAAATTAACGGAGAGCTTATAACAGTGCCAACTACGATTAATACAATTATAGAAATAATCGAGCACTTTAAGATAAGCAACCCAATAGTCATTGTTGAACATAATGATACGATTCTGGAAAAGGATGCACATGCAGTAACGAAGGTATCGGATGGAGACAAAATAGAATTAGTTCAATTTGTAGGAGGCGGTTGAAATGTTAACAATCAACGGAAAACAATTTAACTCCAGATTATTATTAGGTACAGGTAAATATCCGAATTTCGACGTTCAAAAACAGGCAGTTGAGGTTTCAGAATCGGAAATTCTAACGTTTACTGTTCGTCGTATGAATATTTATGAACCGAGTCAGCCGAACTTTCTGGAAAAGATTGAATTGGAAAAGGTTAGCCTGTTACCAAATACAGCCGGCGCGAAAACAGCAGAGGAAGCAGTTCGCCATGCGAAGCTCGCGCAAGCCTCAGATCTTTGCGACATGATCAAGGTTGAAATCATCGGCTGTGATAAGACACTTCTTCCAGATCCGGTGGAAACGTTGAAGGCAACTGAAGAACTGCTGAAAGAAGGATTCACAGTGCTTCCGTACACATCTGATGATGTTGTGCTTGCAAGGAAATTAGAAGAACTTGGTGCACATGCAATCATGCCGGGTGCTTCTCCGATTGGATCTGGGCAGGGAATTATTAATCCGCTCAACCTAAGTTTTATTATCGAACAAACGAAAGTTCCGGTTATTGTTGACGCTGGAATCGGCTCCCCTGCTGATGCTGCATTGGCAATGGAAATGGGAGCTGACGCGGTTCTTTTAAATACTGCTGTGTCAGCAGCGGCTGAACCTGTCAAAATGGCGAAAGCAATGAAACTTGCTATTGAAGCCGGGCGCTTAGGTTATGAAGCTGGGAGAATTCCGAAGAAGCGAACAGCAACTTCAAGCAGTCCTATGGAAGGATTGAGTGTCGGATGAATGATCGTTATTCAAGACAGACCCTGTTCACCCCAATTGGTGAACAGGGTCAACAGAGATTAGCAGAAAAACATGTATTAATCATTGGGGCAGGGGCCCTTGGAACGGGTAATGCTGAGTCACTCGTTCGCGCCGGTGTCGGGAAAATAACCATCGTGGATAGAGATTATGTAGAATGGAGCAATCTGCAGCGGCAACAGCTTTACGTTGAGGCGGATGCAGAAAAACGTATCCCGAAAGCAGTTGCTGCACAAAAACGATTGCAACAAATTAATTCAGAAATAGATATCAGTGCGCACATCATGGACGTGACGCCTCAGGAAATGGATAGACTGGTGAAAGATGTAGATTTGATACTTGATGCAACTGATAATTTCGATATCCGTATGTTGATAAACGATATCTCACAAAAATATGCGACGCCTTGGATTTATGGATCCTGTGTCGGCAGTTATGGCATTAGTTTTACGATCATCCCGGGCGAAACCCCCTGTCTGCATTGTTTGATGGAAACCGTCCCTATTGGTGGCTTAACTTGTGACACAGCTGGGATTATCAGCCCTGCAGTCGGTATGGTCGTTGTCTATCAATCCGCAGAGGCCTTAAAAATACTTACTGAAGATTGGGAGGCGCTCAGGAAGAAACTGGTTTCCTTTGATCTTTGGACAAATCAACAATCCATGATTAATGTTTCCAAAGTAAAAAAAGAAAATTGCTCTTCTTGTGGTGTGCATGCAACCTATCCATTTCTTTCATTTGAAAACCAGACAAAAACAGCTGTGTTATGTGGAAGGGATTCTGTACAGATTCGTCCTGCAGAAATGGAAGAGCGTGATTTGCCATCAATCGCTAAAACTCTTTCTATGAATGGGGGGCACGTAGAGCAAAACGCTTTTCTTTTATCTTTTACAGTTGGAGAACAACGGCTTGTCATGTTTCAGGATGGTCGCACGCTCGTTCACGGGACAAAGGATATTGCAGAAGCAAAAACGCTTTACCATCGATATTTTGGTTAAACTAACTTTTTCGTGGTAAAAATGCCACTGTTGAAAAGGGGCTATACAATGTTCATGGATAAGCAATTTATATTTGTTGACCTTGAAGTAAATTCAAGGGAAGAAGTGTTAACTCTATTAGGAGATCGACTACTTAAGCTCGGTTATGTTAAAAAAGGTTTTACTGAAAGTGTTATAGAAAGAGAGAAGCATTTTCCGACAGGATTGCCGACAGCCCCTTATGGTATTGCGATCCCACATACTGATGGTGATGAAGTGATCCAATCGAAACTAGTATTTGCTTCATTGAAACACCCTGTCCAATTTAAGCTGATGGGAGGTTCCGAACAGGCGATACAGGTCTCATTAGTTATGATGATGGCACTAGAAACGGGTCATTGTCAGATACGAATATTGCAAAAATTAATGGAGGTTTTTCAAAATGAAGCATTAGTTCACCGATTAAAACAAACGAAAAATATTAATCAGATTAGGAAGGTATTAGATCTATCTTAAGTAAAAGGGGGCTGGGGAAACATGGGTATTTTACAGTGGTTTGTAGATCTAGGTGCAAGTGTCATGCTGCCGATGATTATTTTCCTCTTTGCTTTAGTACTCGGGACGAAGCCTAGCAAAGCATTCCGGTCAGGTTTAACGGTCGGGATTGGATTTATCGGATTAAATTTAGTTATTGGGCTTTTGACCGATAGCCTTGGCCCGGCTGCACAAGCAATGGTGGATAATTTCGGATTCCAATTACATACGATAGATATTGGTTGGCCTGCATCAGCGGCTATTTCTTATGGGACTGCTTTGGGAAGTTTGGCAATCCCACTCGGGCTGGCAGTGAATGTGATATTGTTAACGACCGGATTGACGAAAACAATGAATATTGATGTTTGGAATTACTGGCACTGCGCTTTTACAGGTTCACTTGTTTACGCTTTAACAAGTGATTTTGCTTTGGGATTATTTACTATCGTTGTTCACCTGTTACTTATTTTTCTACTGGGAGATTTAATTGCCAAGGATATTGAAAAATTTTACGGATATAAAAATATTACGTTTCCTCACGCCGGCTCAGCTCCGTCTTATTTAGTAGCCAAGCCATTCAACTGGATGTTTGATCGCATCCCCGGTTTTAATAAATTGGCAGCAAATCCGGAAACTATTCAAAAGCGTTTGGGTATTTTTGGTGACACAACTGTGATGGGGGTTATCATTGGAATCGTCATTGGACTTTTAGCGGGATATAATGTAACAGAAACATTGCAACTGTCTGTTCAAACAGGTGCTGTTATGCTGCTGATGCCACGGATGGTATCTCTTTTAATGGAAGGATTGGCACCTGTTTCGGAGGCTGCCGGAAATGTTGTGAAGAAAAGATTTCCTGGCAGAGACTTATACATTGGTATGGATAGTGCGTTGTCCGTTGGTCATCCAGCCGTCTTATCGGCATCATTACTGATTGTTCCAATCACTCTATTTTTAGCGGTAATTTTACCGGGAAATACCGTACTCCCTTTTGGTGATTTAGCAACGATTCCATTTCTAATCTGTTTGATGGTTCCCGTGTTTAACGGAAATATTATTCGGACTGTAATTGCCGGTTCCTTATATATAGGTGTTGGGTTATACATCGCAACATGGGTAACACCGTTATTTACGGATGCAGCTAAGGCAGCCAGTTTTGATATGGGGACAAATACGAGTATTTCTTCATTAGTAGATGGTGCTGTCTGGACAACCTTTATCTTTGTCGGTTTAGCAAAGCTGATCAGCTGGTATGGAATTGGATTTATAGGTCTTATTGTATTATTACTTTTAGTGTACCGGCGGAAAATAGACAGTAACAATCAAACCGAAGAACTTGAGAAACCGTTGGAAAAGATTAGCGGAATAGATAATTGACCTTATGTGGAGCAGCCGTACATACCAAATACCGGAGGTGAATGAAATGAAAAAAATATTAATTATGTGTGGAACGGGAATTGCAACGTCAACAATTGTGACAGAAAAGGTTAAAGCATGGCTGAAGGATATGAATCTGAATCATAATGTGGTCTTATACCAAGCAAAAATTAGTGATGAATTAGGAAGACTTAATGAATATGATATTATCGTTTCCACCACGATGGTTCCGAAAAGTGTGAAGGAAATTGTGATAGATGGGGTTCCATTATTAACAGGTATAGGAATTGATGCTATGTATGATGAGATTTTAGAAAAAATGAATGGTATATAAACCAGGTGACAAGATAAAAATTTGGGAGCAATTTAAAATAGGATGAGCGGCATCTAAAAGTATTAATTACAATGAAAAAGTATAATTTTCATTTTTTCTATTTACATAGTAATATAATGTGGGAACCCTTTCCATTCACAGTACTGTGTTAAAGTACGGAAATAAGGGTGAATTACTTTAGTTTTGTTTTTTAATATCCCGATCAGCCGTTTTTTTACGAACGATTTGAAGGTTATGGTGGTTAATATAAGTTTTTTAATGAATTTTCAAATTGGAATTTCGGGAAACCTATTGACAATAAACGATAATTTGCTATGATTATAAAAAATCACTTAATTGTAATGATATATATAAATATATAGATGAAGATAATTTCATTATCATGGGATTCTTTAGAGAGCTGATGAGTGGTGAAAATCAGTGTTTCCTTTAATGAACAGCACTTCGGAATTGACAGGTTGAAATTTTTAGTAGGCCTGTTCGGCAACCAAACGCCGTTATCTATAAAACCAACGAAGACTATCATTGCTATATGATAGTAAAAAAGGGTGGTACCGCGTAAGCTAAAACCTTTTCGCCCCTTAAGCCTAGTTATTAAGGGATGGAAGGGTTTTTTTATTCTTAAAATATTTTCTGAAAATGAGAGGAGCTTGTATTATGTTGCAAGATACAAATTTACTGCGAATACCGGGACCTTCACCAATTCCACCAAGTGTCCAGAGAGCAATGAGTCAACCAATGATCGGACATAGGGGGCCGGAAGCAAAAGCACTTTTACAACGGATTAAGCCAAAATTGAAACCTGTTTTCGGAACGAAGCAGGATGTCATGATTATTACGGGGAGTGGAACATCCGGACTGGAAGCTGCTGTTGTGAATACTGCCAAAGCGGGAGATGAAGTGCTTGTTGTTGTTACAGGGGCATTTGGCGATCGATTTGCTGAAATTTGTGATGCTTATCAAATGGTTGTTCATCGGATGAATACCACATGGGGAGAGGCAGTCGATCCGGAACAAGTGAGAGAATTCCTGCAAAAAAACCCACAAATCAAAGTTGTGTTTTCGACATTTTGTGAGACTTCTACAGGGGTATTGAATCCGGTGGAGAAACTCAGTCAAGTAGTACATGAGAACTCGGAAGCATTAATGGTGGTGGACGGTGTATCTTGTGTTGGTGGTGTGGAAACGAAGATGGATGCATGGGGTGTCGACGTTTTTGTGACTGGATCACAGAAAGCAATGATGCTTCCGGCTGGGCTAACTTTTATTGCGGTTAGTGAGCGTGCATGGAAAGTAATTGAAGCGAATGAGCAACCTCGTTTTTATTTGGACTTGGTTAAATACCGAAAAAATTTAATGGACGACTCAACACCGTTTACACCGGGGGTATCTTTATTATTCGGGTTAGAACAAGCTTTGACAATGATGGAACAGGAAGGATTGGAAGAGGTTTATCAGAGACATCGCACCATGATGGAAATGACCAGAGAAGCTTTTAAGGCACTTCAGATTCCGTTGTTAACTTTAGACGAGAATGCTTCTCCTACAGTCACAGCTATTCAGCCAAATGATGTTGACAGTGAAGCTTTACGTAAACAAGTGAAACAAGAATTTGGTCTTGAAATGGCAGGTGGACAACAGCATCTGAAAGGAAAAATTGTCCGCATCGGGCATATGGGCTATTGTTCGCCAGCGGATATTTTGCAGACGATTAGCCTGATAGAAATAGGATTACAACAGTTAGGGAAAAACATTACGTTAGGTCAAGGTGTTGCTGCGGCACAGGAAGTCTATATAAAACAGGAGGCAAATCAAGCATGAGCTATCGTATTTTAATCAGTGACCCATTAAGTGAAGAAGGTATTTTTCCATTACGTGAAGCGGACAATATCGAAATTGCGATCGAAACCGATTTAACTAACGATCAGCTGATTGAGCGGATAAAAGATTTCGATGCCTTGCTTGTCAGAAGCCAGACACAGGTAACGAAAGAAGTGATTGCACACGGTGAAAGTTTAAAAGTCATCGGACGTGCCGGGGTTGGTGTGGATAATATTGATCTTGAAGCAGCAACAGAAGCAGGTGTCATTGTTGTGAATGCACCGGACGGAAATACGAACTCTGCTGCAGAGCATACGATGGCCATGCTAATGTCATTGGCGCGTAAGATCCCTCAAGCTTTTTACGCTTTAAAACAACAGCGCTGGGACCGTAAATCGCATGTGGGTGTGGAATTAAAAAATAAAACGCTTGGTGTTGTAGGCCTCGGCAGAATTGGTGTGGAAGTTGCAACGCGTGCCATGGGACAACGTATGAACGTGATTGCATATGATCCTTTTTTAACAGAGGAAAAAGCAAATCAACTGGGGATTGATTATGGTACTGTGGAAGACGTTCTCAAAGCAGCAGATTTTATTACAGTCCACACCCCATTATTGAAAGAAACGAAACATTTGATTAACAAAGAGGCATTTACATTAATGAAAGACTCTGTAAGAATTATTAACTGTGCACGTGGCGGAATTATCGATGAAGATGCCCTTTACGATGCGATAAGGGAAGGAAAAGTCGCTGGTGCCGCGCTTGATGTGTTTGAAGAGGAGCCTGCGACAAATCACAGACTGCTTGATCTTCCTGAAGTAATTGCTACCCCGCATCTTGGAGCAAGTACATTTGAAGCACAGGAAAACGTTGCAATTGATGTCAGTCATGATGTAGTAAATATTTTATCCGGTGGTATAGCGCAAAATCCGGTTAATATTCCGTCTGTTCCAAAGGAAGTTATGCGCCAAATCGAACCATACTTCCATTTATCGGAGAAATTAGGAAGATTCCTTGCCCGTTTTGTAACGGACGTTGTTGAAGAAGTAAATATTTTTTACTCCGGTGAACTCTCAGAAATGGAAGTAGCCCCATTGTCACGTAATGCGGTAAAAGGGATATTAAAGCGTTACTTGGGAGAGCATGTCAATGAAGTAAACGCCGCATACCTGGCAGAGAAAAAAGGAATTGTTATTAATGAAAATAAAACATCCAGCACAAAAGGATTTACTAATTTAATCGCGGTGGAAGTGATCACAAAAGCAGAGAGAAGACGGGTGGAAGGAACACTGCTTAACGGCTTCGGTGCACGGATTGTAAAAATCGATGAATACCGGGTGGACGTTATTCCAAAAGGGCATCTGCTGATCATTAAACATAAGGACCAGCCTGGTGCGATCGGAAGAGTGGGAACGATGATGGCGAAGGACAATATTAACATTGCCACGATGCAAGTCGGGCGTTCTGATGTTGGCGGAGATGCGATTATGGCACTGACGATGGATCGGCCGATTTCGGAACAAGAGATAGAAAAACTTGTAGAACTCACCGAGATATACAAAGCAAAAGCGATCGATTTATAGAAAATAGCCACACCTATCTAATCAGATTGAGGTGTGGCTGTTTTTTAGCCTAAAGGATAAGCTTCTCTTTTACGTTGGGTAAATGTCTGTATTTCTTTATATCCCGCAGAACGTGCCAGTTCAATGGCCTCATCATATGCATAGCCGACATGTTTTGGCATATGTGCATCAGAGTTGATGACAATCCCGACTCCGGCATTACAACATTTTTGTAAAAGAATCGGATCTGGATACATTTCTCCAACAGGTTTTCTTAACCCTGCCGTACTGATCTCAATACATGTACCGGAAGCGGCTAAAGCTTTAACGACGCGATCATATTCCGCTTCGACAAACGCCTGATCATCCGGCTTATAAGAAAATATTTTAATCAAATCAATATGCCCAACAAAATCAAACAATTTTGATTCTGCGAGGGTAACAATTTGGTCAAAATATTGTTGATATACTGTTTTAATATCCCTTTTCTCATATTCCGCCTTATAGATGTCCAAATCAATTCCCCAGTCACCGATCCAGTGTACAGATCCAATAACATAATCAAAGGGATGGTTATTGATGAAAGCTTCCATTTCCTTTTCTTTCCCTGGCGTATAATCCATTTCAATCCCCATTTTAATCGGGATGTCTGCTTGGCGCACTTGATCGAAAAATGCCTGATAGTCTTTAAAATTTAGTCCTCTCCGGTTTTCGACCCATGGATTGGATAAAATATCTTTTGTTTCCTGGAAGAAATAAGCGTGTTCCGAAATACCGAGCTCTTCAATTCCTGCCTGACGCGCTTTTTCAACATACTCTTTAAAGTAATCTACTGTGAAATCTCCAGTTTCTGCCATATGTACATGATAATCTGTTAGCACATTCATACCCCATTTCAAAATTAAATAGCTTCATATGTATGTAAATTTTATAGTAGTTTGAATAGATGTCAATCTGTTATCTGAAAAATACATAAGAATGTTCTAATAAAGTGAAACTTCAATCAGTGGCGGTTTTCTTTCATCCACCACTTATCTTTTTCGTTTATCTTAAATCTTGAAGTGGGGGTCTTACTACCAGTTAACGGGGGATAAAATAAGGAACAAGCATTTAAGCTTGTTCCTTCACTTTCATCTGCTTTTTCCATCTTCCTCATTCAAATAATCTTTCGCTTCGCCTGTTTTTTCTTGTACTTTTCCTTTTGCTTTATCCTTTTTTCCTTCAGCTTCTTTTTGGCTGTCGTTTGTTGCGTTTCCCCATTGGTCTTTCGCCTCTCCTTTGACTTTATTCACTGCACTTTTTGCTTTATCTGAAAATCCATGATCTGACATAAAAGCTACCTCCTGTTTTAATTGATATTCTATAAATACCCTTTTTATATAGGCTTTTAAACATTAAAATATGTTGAAAAATTAGATAATTAGGATATAATAGATAAATAAAGATGAGGAGGGAAGCAAAGTGAAGACATTAGAGAGAGTTAGTAGTTTTGCAGGAAATACATTTGCAATCTGGGTTATTTTATTTGCCATTTTCAGTTTCTTATTACCGGGGGGATTTTCCTGGATTGCACCACATGTGTCCCTTTTGCTTGGGGTTATCATGTTTGGCATGGGTTTGACGCTTACATTAAATGATTTTAAATCTGTTTTTAAAGTGCCTAAAAGTGTTTTCATCGGCGTGCTGGCACAATTCACAATCATGCCGTTGCTAGCTTTTGGTTTGGCTACTGTATTTCAACTGCCGCCTGAAGTGGCGGTTGGTGTCATTTTAGTTGGTTGTTGCCCGGGTGGAACAGCATCGAATGTGATGACTTTTCTTGCAAAGGGGAATACAGCACTATCCGTTTCTGTCACTGCGGTATCCACATTGCTTGCTCCTATATTGACACCGGCGTTAACATTATTGCTCGCTAGTAAATGGCTGCCGGTATCAGCTGGAAGCATGTTTGTATCTATCATACAGATTGTCTTGATTCCGATTGTTTTAGGCATTGTTGTCCGCCTGTTATTCAGTAAGCAAGTAGAGAAAAGTGTTGCTGCACTCCCACTTGTTTCTGTCGTTGGTATCGTTGCAGTAGCAGCAGCGGTAGTGGCGGTCAATAAAGAAGAAATTGCTACAACCGGTTTATTAATCTTTTCGGTTGTTATTTTGCATAATGTTCTAGGATTAGCGATCGGCTATTTCCTGGCAAAACTATTGAAGTTAGATTTTACAGACCAAAAAGCAGTCTCAATTGAAGTCGGCATGCAAAATTCGGGACTCGGTGCTACGCTGGCCCTTGCTCATTTCGCGCCGGTTGCTGCTGTTCCAAGTGCACTGTTCAGTGTTTGGCATAATATTTCCGGACCGTTATTAGCAACATGGTGGGGGAAAAATAGTAAGGAATCGGACGCATCCGATGATAATAAACATATAGCATAAGTGATCAAAGGCCGCTTCTGTTAAGGAGCGGTCTTCTTTTTAAGAAAAAGAATACATATTATTTTGAATCTTCATATACATTAATGTATGATAAGAATAATCAATCTTTTAATTTAAAGAAGAAAGGGGATGTTTTTGCGTTGGAAAAAGAGGTAGCAAGTCATAACAAACGGAAGCCGGATTATGAACAGGTTATTGAAAGCAGTAAATTCAAAGCCTTGATGAAGGAAAAGAAAAAATTCACGATTCCACTAACGATTTTCTTTCTGGTATTTTATTTTATGTTGCCCATTTTAACGTCTTACAGCACCATACTAAATACATCTGCTATCGGTGATATCAGCTGGGCATGGATTTACGGTTTTGCACAATTTGTGATGACATGGGTGCTTTGTATTGTTTATGTGAAAAAGTCAGCGGCATTTGATAACAAAGCACAGCAGATTATTGAGGAAGAGATTAGGGGGTAACGCACAATGAACATTACAGTAGCTGTCTTTTTTCTTATTATTGTAGGATTAACGCTGGCTGTTAC
>Ga0209487_1002586_pt1 | contig 14635 bp, 14 predicted proteins | sample Poulit2012_FD_187524 | JGI IMG/M metagenome (GOLD analysis project Ga0209487, IMG submission 187524) | Agricultural soil microbial communities from Georgia to study Nitrogen management - Poultry litter 2012 (SPAdes) (version 2) | ecosystem: Environmental > Terrestrial > Soil > Agricultural land... | reverse complement strand
GCGCACCAACTCCGCTGGTATCACCCCAGACCCTGCTGATATCAACTACGAGGAAATCACCCGCACCGGCTGGTGGCAGAACTCCGAGATGAAGATCCGCAAGGAAGGTGAAGATTAAGGTGCTTCGCTCTTAATCTTCACGAGATAATCCTCACGAGAAATCGAAGCCCCGGCTCTCCCACGCACTAAACAGTGGAGAGCCGGGGCTTTGGTTTATGCCTAGCGTCTAAATTTCGTAGTTGCCGATGCGACGCCGACCAATCTGTGACATCATCGGCGCACCCGAGACAGGATCGGGAAGAATGTGGTTTGCCATTCCGAAAACGTCGCGAATCATCTCGGTGGTAAACACTTCCTCGACCGTGCCAGCCGCATATACTTGGCCGTCTTTAATCGCGATGAGGTTATCGGCGTAACGCGCTGGCAGATTCAGATCATGCAAGACCATCACCACGGTGGTGCCCTGGCGCTCGTTTAAGTCCGAGAGCAAATCCAGGATTTCCACTTGGTGAGCGACATCGAGGTAGGTGGTGGGTTCATCGAGAAGCAAAATATCTGTCTCTTGTACCAACGCCGTGGCAATCCACACGCGCTGGCGCTGGCTGCCAGAAAGTTCATCGACTTCACGGTCAGCTAATTCCAGACTATTGGTAGCTGATAGCGCCGCCGCAACAGCGGCATCATCATTCTTATTCCAGCGGTGAAACATGGTTTGGTGAGGATTTCGTCCTCGTCCCACCAAGTCCACAACGGTAATTCCTTTCGGCGCAATCGGCGATTGCGGCAATAGCCCCAACGTAGGCGCAAGCTCTTTGGCTGGGGTCCTGTGGACTTCTTTGCCGTCCACGATGACCTTGCCCTCGCGCGGAATAATAAGCCGCGACATGGATTTCAACAGCGTGGACTTGCCGCAGGCATTAGCGCCAACGATAACTGAAATCTTGCCCGGCGCGATCTGCAGGTCAAGATTTGTGATGATATCGCGTTCGGAATAGCCTAGGGCCAGATCCGCAACGCGAAGTTCATCGGATGTGGTCATAGGGATCCTCCGGTTCTATTGCTTCGGATAATCAGCGCGAGGATTCTTGTAAGTCCCACTGCCCGGCGGTGATGAGCACCGCTGCCACACCCAATGCCGACCAAGATGAGACGCGTTCCAGCGACACCACCAGCGCGGGTACGCGATAACAGGTAGAGAGCAGCGGCGACCAACAAGGCGGCGGAGATTGCCAGAACAAAGACCACAGAGCCGTTAAGCGAGTACATGATAATTCCTCACGCCAGAGCCTGCTCCCCATGACTGGGCGTTAATGCGATCCAACACTGTGATGCTCCGTCGAAAGCTGCCCGGTTAAAACCAAGTCACCCTGGAATCGTTTCAGCTGAAAACACAGTTCCTCTGTATTTTCATGTTCAGATCGGCGAGTTAGGAGAGGCCTTGTATAAGATCCTTAGCAACCCAATACAAATGCTCCACCTATCACGCCGGTGCCGGTTGAATAAGGCTGACGAACGGATAGGAACTATGTTGCAACCAATATTCACAACCCCGGCTCTAAGTAAAAATTCGGAAACCGTAACTTGCCCTTTTCCCCCGCACATGAAGCACCTTGCAGCTTCACTCCCACTGTTGTTATTCTTCAGCATTCCCCACTAGGATTTCCACCAGATTCCCAGCTCTATGTTTCACCTCAAAAGTCTGGCAGACCTAGAAGATACGGCGGTTCAGGCTGGAGCAGCGGAGCTCTATGCCAGATAGCGTTAAAGGGATTGCTCACGGATTTCAGGTCCCCCTTCGTCCGGTCATGCTTTGGACATCCAGTGCTAGCTCACTACGACATCTTTGCGGGACACTTTAACCTTCGTCCCGGTATCCGCGTCGACACAGGTCAGTAGGTCCGACTTGAAGTCGCAGGAATAGCTGTCAAAGATTACCTTCTCGCCTTCCTTCATTACGTGAGTCGTATCTAAATTGAACCAAGGCGCATCGGTGCGTATACCCACCGATCCTCCTCGAGTCCCAGCAAAGCGCCCAAACGCCCATCCGGTATTCGAGGTGAGTGGGGATAAGTTCTTCCGAACTTTCACATTGCCACACCCACTACTCTCAGGCCTGTCTCTGTAAAAATCACACCCGGCCAATGGGTACCCCTCCGGGCTATTCCAAGGCAATCTAATACTCGCGACCCCTTCAAAATAAGTAATCTTTGATGGATGCGGGACAAGTTTGATTACATCCTTTGAAGGCACTGGAGCCTTCTTCTTATGCGATGAGTTCGTTTTTGGCGTACCACTACTATTGTCAATAGACGGCAAGCTGAATAGTGAAGATTGAGCTTGTGCAACAGGAGCATTCGATGCAACGACTATCGATGCCGCAATCAAGATGGCCCCTACAAGAGAGAACGCTTTTCCTGCATATACCTTGCACCTGAATATGTTCTTACGCATTGTTGATTCCTTTCGAGATTTAGTAGCTTTGAAGAATTCTTGGTCTCTCCGGCCCATTCGACCCTGAGGAGAGAGTTGAGCAAATACGTGGCTCGGAATACTCGGATTTCGATTCAATGAGAACGGCTTAGTTCTCTGATGCTCCGTTTATCCGCAGCCGTTGTACGAGTCTGTTTAATTCTGTGAACGTATTTTCAGTTCAGCTGTTTTGAGTGGTAGAAATGCTGCCCGTTCAGCGCTACAGCTAGAGCTAAGTCCACCCCTAATAAAGATGACCATTTATCTAGTTCTTGAAACTATAGGGCCCAATCCATTGGGGACTGGGCTGGAGTGGTTGTTACGATTCGATTGAGGACCCTGCGTGTCCTACTCAGTTAGGTAAGGACATCACCAGCCAGAATTGCCGGTACCTTGGTTGGGGAGTCGAGGTGGGATTGTAGGTTCAGATTGTGCAGGGTGGGACTGTGGCGCAATGTGTCCCTGTGGTTGACCCATAGAATTCTGGAACCCCTCAGAATTACTTGCATAGGCCTGTTGCCAGGAGATTCCACCTGCAGAAGCTGAGTAGATGTACTCAGTAGCTTTGTTCTTGAAATCGTCCAGGGCTGCTTTATCCAAGATGGAGACTGTTACCTCGTTTACCCCGCCACCATTATTGGTAACGCTTAGGGATGCCATGATGGAATTGGCCGCAATGGCTGCAAAGAAAGTTCCAGCAAGAAGAAGGAAGAGCCCTCCGACCGCACCACCCGCAAGCGCCGACAGTCCCATGAAGAGCATCACCGCTGCCATAAAGCCGGCAAAGAGTAGCCGAACCGGCTTAACTTTGAATGATGAGTTGACGCCGGCGATGGAGCCCATTGGAATGGATTTCTCTTCAAATCCGAGTGGGATGAATCCGAAGATGGTGTTGGCGCATTTCAAGGCAAGTCGCTTATTGGTCACCAAATAGGTGTCGCGTAGCCAGAAGAGGAGAAGGTTGGGGCGGAAGCTTCGAGAGTAGAGGCCGCTTTCGCCGGGTGCTAGCATGATGTCAGTATTCGATGTGCTCATGCTTATTACGGTAAAACACCTGGATAGAGCGTTTCTACAATGTGGGGAGTGCTCCCCAGAAGCCCTTCTTAACGCGACATTCTGAAGCTAATAGGCTATGTACGCGGAAGGAATCCGCTAGTCGATAACCCAGGCTGAAGGGAAATTCTTCTCGGCTATCAGAGTACCGCCTTGGAATACTTCCACGCCACCACCAACTACTTGAATGATAGACGGTGAAGCATCGACGTAGAACTCACCGCGAGATGGGTTGGAGCGACTCTGGTCGACAGTTGCCGTCAAAGTTCCACCGAAAATATCCGACCTATAAGTCATCTGCCCATTGGATTCGCACACCGTAATCCAAGCATCACTGTCACGGCCGGCGTATACGAGGTTCTGAGAACTGTCACAGCGGGTCGCAGCATTATCCGACCAACCGGACATTGTCAGCCCTGCTCCGCGTGCGGCCTCCGGCAGCTCTGGTTCAGCGGGTTCTGCGGATGCTCGACGTCCTACAGATCGGGCTGCCTCGCCCGTTTCGTCATCGTTGTTCTCCTCACTCGATGCGACTTCAGACTCTTCTGACGATGCTTCCTCTGATGGGTCTGAAGAAGCTTCGGCAAAGGAGCTCTCTGAACTTCCAGGGCCTGCACTGGCAGATTCGTCGTTTAAATGTTCCGCGGATTGGGCTACCGCCTCTTGTCCCCTGTCAGAATTGTCTTGTCCTCCCGCCCCAATACGGCCACTGAGATACAGCCAGGCAACAGACGCAACAATGGCCAATGCAAGCACCATTACGAGTCCTATCAAGAATCCTCCCAGACGATTCTTTTTCTTCGCCGGAGGCAGGGGTTGAACTGGACCTGCATCCCCCAGACTATCGGTATCTTCATGGAACTCCTGGCGGGAACCGTAAGTAGCATGTCCCCACCCTGCTGTAGGAGGCGCCGCCTCGTCCGGCTGGCTCCACGGATTACTTTCCTTGGGCGCCCATGGGTTATGCGCTTCTGGCTTTTCTGGGTCGTTCCATGGATTAGTCATTTGTCCTCTTTATTCCTAATTGAGTGATGTAAGCGTTAACAGAGGGGCATCGTTTGAAAACGATCCAAAACTCCAGAGCCTTCTAAAAACACCCCGAACTCTTGTTTGTCATTAACCGGGGCTACCGCAATCCTGTCTTCTCTATTTTCTGCGTCTGTTCCTAAAATCAGGGTGTTAACCTCGCAGGTACCGACGTTCCAATGTTTTCTTTCAGCACCATCGAGGGAATTATCACGGTCTTCTTGAGAGCCAAACTCCGCAAAAATGATACTCAGTTCGCTATCAGCGCAAACGATGCGAGCTTGTTCGTCCTCTTCAGCTATGCCGGTCGAGCACTTTAATCCCGCCCATCCCGAGGAATTAGGCTTGGCGGAAATGATGTTTGGAAATGCATCTGCAATGGCAGATTCCGGCTCTTTCCATGCAGGATTCTGAAATGCAAAGGAGCCGATTGCTCCCAGAATTGCCAGTAGTCCGACAGCCAAAACGCTCAACATAATCATCGTTGGCTTGGTGAATTCGAACCCTGAAGAAGAATCCTGCCAGGAATCGGGAAGCTCAGGTATTCGCGTATTCTGGTTTGCTATCACATTTTGCGGCGGACTTGGAGGTCGCTGCCATGATGCTCGGTCACCCGTCTGCGCCAGGGCCTGAATAAACGCTGTTGCAGTCATAAAACGGTATGCGGGCGCTGGGTGCAGCGACTTACGAAGAACCTGTTCAATCCGGTCGACGTCCCCCATATCTTTCTGGTTCAGTCCGAGCGCGGCAATTCTCGGAAATGGTCGGTCGGATTCAGCCCACTGTCTTGGGCTCATCGTGTCTTTAAGAGACTGCAGCGTAAGCATTTCAAAGGCAATAAGTGACAAAGCATAGTTGTCACTTCCCGCAGTTGGCTGGCTGTGCGCGAGATCTTTCGGACCGTTTTCCCCTCCAGGCACGAGTTCAGGAGCGAAATAACGCTCGGTGCCGATCATCATCGACAAACTGGTTAGACGCGTGTCTTCAGCAGCCAAGCTAATCCCGAAGTCAGTCAGCAGAGACCGGGATTCACTCGCATTCGAATCCGGAACAAGAATGTTTGCGGGCTTGATATCACGGTGGATGATAGGTGGATCCATCCGCATGTGCAGGAAATCTATCGCTGCAGCAATAGGTCGCAATAGTTCAACGGTTTCAGCTACCGTAAACCGGTTCCCCCACTCCCGGTGTTCTCTTATTAGCGTGGCGAGGTTATCGCCCTGGACATAATCCATGACGAAATAGGCATCCCCATTCTCCGTAACTTCAGCAAAATGAATTTTAACTACGGCAGAATGACTAATCCGGCCTAGCGTCACCATTTCCGCACGGAAACGGGCGAGACCAGTTTCTTCATCGAGAAGTTCTGTCAGGAGCTGCTTAACCGCTACATAGCGCTGCAGCTTCTCGTCGAATGCACGATAAACCACACCCATACCCCCACGCCCGATTTCAGAAATCTCCGTGAAATCGTGGCGTTCGCTGAGGGTAGAGATAAAACTACGGGTATTGCTGACCATCAGAAAATGAGTTATCCAAGGCTGAAGGATTCAAGCACCCAATTGTTACCGTCTTTCACAACGGATAAGGAACCTTCACCGTACTTAGAGTCACCGATGATAGGAACTACAAAGTATTCTTTCTCAGGATCCAGATCCATGCTTGAGTCACCAAACATGTAACCCAGAGACGCCTCAGACAAGATTTCAGGGGTGTTGTCTCCACCGGAATCTGGATCCCCAAACTCTTCGGCATAAGAATCTACGCTGTCAAATGCAGAACGAACGAACTCAGTGACAGAGATTGGCTTTCCCGCCGTCATTTCATTATTCCCGAAGTAACCATCCATTCCGGTATAACGAGAGCCTTCGCCTACTCCGAGTCGTTCCAACATCGAACCCCGGTCACCGGCATCGGCGTTTTCGATGATCCACTCCCGAGTTTCATCCGCCTGACGCAATTCGAGGAAGGAGTTTGCGAACTTTTCGGCACCCTTGTAGTCAGCACCAGTAGAAGCGACCGTACTTCCTCCGAACATCGATCCGACGAGACCTACGATGAGTCCACCTGCGACGAATGCACCAACGGCAGTGATAATGATTGCCGTACGTGAAGACTTTTTGTACTCAGCCTGGACATCGCGAGCGCGCTCGCTTGCACCTGCCGCTGCAGTGTTAAAGGAATTCTTTACTGCAGCAACCTTTTCGGGGGAAATTTGTGAATTGAACCCACGAGCACGTGGAGCATCCTGGTCCTGCGCATTAGCGTTTGCAGCATTGCTTGCTCCTGCGCCCAGAGCAGCTAGGTCACGAATCGTGTCAACCGTGATGTCGGGAGCCGTCGGATCAGCCAAGCGAGCGTCATACTTTGCTCGTTTCTCAAAGTCCCCCAGAATCTGCTTTGCGAGCTTGACTTCTTCAATGCCACCGAGATTGTCTAGATTTCCTTCCTGAATCCTGGTGTCCAATACGGAGACGATTTCATTGGATGACGCGCTGCTATCAAGGTTGAGCGATTCATAAAGGTTGTAGTGTGACAAGGGAATTCCTTTCGGGGGACCAGGGTTGTTCAAATTATTCTGACACTTGCAAAATGAAACTGCATAGCCAGCAGAGAGCAAATGGGGAACAATCCCCACACTTACCCCCTCTGTAGGGTGAAAACACAGTTAAGACGCTATAAAATTCAGCGTCGAGCTTGACTAGCTGCGTAGTGCGCTAAGAAATTTTTATAGGGTTTATATACATTTTCACCGTCTTGCGCCAAGCGCTGGCAGAGGCGTTCAATCTTCTGATTGGTTTTCTTTTCCGTCCACCCCAACTGCTCAGCCAGCTCCTTGACAGTAGGTAGATCTCCATCATTCGCCCCCGGGTTCTTAATCAACGGGGCAGCTAAGGCGTCTAACATAATCCGCTGATCTTCATTTGGAATGTGGCGAGCATGAGTAATGTCGCCATCAAAGGTGTTCAGCTGTGAGGGTCGGGAAATCCCTGTAGATGGAATGTCAATGTGAATCTCATAATGACGTTCCGGGGTTGTAAACGTAATTGCGCTTGGCCCAGCCGGCATCACCGTCACAGCCCCCGGCCCCAAATGGATGCGTGTTAGTGAACGAGAACCGCGAGGCTCAATGTCCAGAGGTATGTGCCTTCCCCGATTTGCGATCATCCACCCTAAACCGCCATACCAAACCTGAAATAAGCTTCGGTGAAGAAATACGTCATCTGTTCCAACAGGGAAGGTACCTGAACGACCGACAATTGCTTCCTGGCCAGCTTCGAGAATGACGCGATTGCCAAGCAGATCATCAATCCGCAGTGGAGGTGGCGGAGATGTAGGAGTCATAGAAAACCTCATGAGAATAGGGAGCTCATTGTTCGAGTAGCACCGCATACATTCCTAGCCCCGCTATTTTACCCGGCAGGGTATCCAGGTTTTAGCAAGAGGTAGGAGGCGACTGTGGTATCACACTCTGCACTTCTGAGATTAGCGCGTTTGCCATCATTTGGGCATCATTGAAATTCCCAGACCCTGGTCTGACGATGATCGCCAAGGCCCGGGACTGCCCTGTTGCCGGATCAGTGGTCAACCCAAATTGTCTGGCGCTGTATGAGCCGTTGGGTTCAGGTCCCCATCCACCTTTAAATTGTGCTTGTGGAAGGCCACCAATTCCCCAGGATTGGCTGGGTTCAATCTGCGCCATATTCTGTAAAATTGGCTCACTTCCAGGAATGCACGCCAAGTTTGCTGCGAAACGTGCCTGATCACTCGCTGCCCACATCGTCTGACCGAAAGAGCTGAATCCTTCCCGTGTCACCACTGTGCTTACAGGTACCTGCACTCCGCCTTCCGCTAGCACTCCCTCAGTAACTAGCCCTGCTTCTTCAGGTGCCCCTAGAGATCCCCATAGTGTTTCAGCAGCAGCATTATCCGACCACTGGATAGCCGCCGTAACATTTGCAAGTTGGGAAGGGTCGTTTCTTAAAGCCGCAATAGCAATAGGCACCTTGATTGTTGACCAGGAAGCGTACGGAGTCATATCACCCGCGGTGACTGAGGTATAACCATCAGAAAGTGCGATTCCCGCGGAGCCACCGTATACCGAGACTGCATTATCAACAGCTAACTGCATTTGACTGGCAATATCATCGGTATTCGGTTGTGCTGTTGCACTAGTAGTTGTTTGAACCGGCTCCGGCTCAACGGTCGATTCCAGTACTCTAGTCGGATTTGAAGTATCAAAAGCAGTGGCACTGCTGGTAATAGTCACAGTTGAGGTGCCCAGAGCAGATTCTTCGTCATCAGTGCTCGTTGGAGCACCAATGGTGCAGCCCGTAAGCAATATGGAGCTTCCGAGGCAACCTACCACTGACGCAGCGGAAATCTTGGGCCGGAATTTCCTCATCATGAAATGTAAACGACCGCGTTGTTTCCACCAGTGCAGGTGATGTAGCTGCCATTATCTCTACAATCCATCGAGTAGTTCAATTGAGTGACCGGACTGTACGCGCTGACAGCACCGGAAGTCTCCCCTGTAGATTCGTAAAAGTCCAAGAATGCCGAGTGTACTTGGCGAGCAAATGCATCACTAGTAACGCTCGTTCCAGTATAAACATGGCTAAACTCACGGTCATCGGAAGATACGGAACGTGCGGAAGCACGCGGGCCGGAAGAATCTATCTCAGATGCACTGCTGGGAAGAGATATTGCGGATGGGCGAGGCTTGTCATCTTCATCAGCTTCTGTTTCCTCGTCAGAGTCATCTTTAGCTTCTTTACCTTCGCTCTCACTGTCGTTAGCTTCATCTTCCTCTGCAGGGACAACAACAACTTCAGTTTCGATGTGAGGTTCTGCGTCTCCCTGAGTACTAAGGTTCAGCCATCCAGTCTGGATAGCAACAACGACAGCGCCAGCTACCAGTGCTATCAAGGCAAAAATCGTGACGAGGGGAAGTACCCACCTGCCTTTTCGCTTTGCAGGCGCTTGCGGGGCAGCGGCTACCTGCTCGTAGGATCCGTAGTACCCCCCTTGTTCGTATGAAGCGGCACCAAAGTCCGCGCTTTCGTTCCAAGATGAATCTTGTGTTGAATGTGAATTTCCATTGACCGGCGGAAATGCAGAAGTCTCCGGATGTACTGCCCAAGGGTTCTCATCCTGTGGTTGAGTGCTCCAAGGATTGCGCCCGTCTGGGTTAGCCCCTGAGCCCCCCGCAGAATTGTTGGAACCACTACCCCAAGGATTCTTCTCGTTCATCACACTGTCCTTCTATTTGTACGCCAGCTTCTACAAAGAATCATCACACAAGATTCACAGATCGGCACTCTGCATTAACCATAATGGGGAACCCTCCCCGCACGTTACTAAACTCGGAAAATCTCAAGCTATTCAGACAAACTTTATTTAGATATCCAAAATACACAATTCTCAGCTTTGATAATTCTCAGTTCAGTGTCCTTTCACTTAGTGCTCGAGCAGGTTCAGCATCTCTTTGCGCAGCTCCGCGGTCTTGGTTTCAACAGCCGGGTCTTCGCTGGCGTCGTGGCGGGGACGCGGTAGGTCGACGTTGATGTCGGCGATAATGGTGGACTCGGGGCTTTTGGACATCACGAGCACGCGATCAGAGAGCAGAATCGCTTCGTCGACATCGTGGGTGACCATGACGACGGTGCGCTGGGAGGCTTCCCAAATACCTAGCAGTTGCAGTTGCAATTCACGGCGGGTCAGGGCGTCAAGCGCGCCGAAGGGTTCATCGAGAAGCATAATTGGCGGGTCGATGGCGAAAGCCCGCGCGAGACCAACACGCTGCTGCATACCGCCAGAAAGACGGGCGGGGCGACGGTCCGCGGCATCGGTAAGCCCTACTTGCTCCAAGTGGGTGCGGGTAATTTCGGCCCGCTCGGATTTGCTCAAGCCGGGGCGCGCGGAGCGCAGACCAAAATCGATGTTGCCGCGCGCGGTCATCCACGGCAACAGCGCGTGGTCTTGAAAGACCATGCCGCGATCAGGGCCTGGACCTTGAACTTTCTTCTGCCCAGTACTGACTGTGCCGGTGGAAGGCTCCGCGAGACCGGCAATCATTTTTAAGATGGTGGACTTGCCACACCCTGATGGGCCCAGCAGGGAGACGAACTCGCCGTCATTGATGTGAATGCTGGTATCGCCAATAATCGTGGTTGGACCATAGGACTTGGTGATCGAATCCAGCTCCACCGACGCATCCGTGGAGGTGGCCTGTAAGGATTTAGTCATAGCGAACTACTTTCTGCAATGCGCCAACAAGGTGGTCAAGGATTAATCCAGCAATACCGATGATGAAAATGGCGACGACGATGGCATCAATATCCAGGCGGTTCCAGGCATTCCACACGAAAAAGCCCACGCCGCGCCCACCGATGAGCATCTCTGCTGCGACGATAACCAGCCAGGCGGTGGACAACGACAAACGCAGACCAGTGATGATGCCTGGCAAAGATGCCGGCAGCCAGATATAGACAATGCGCGACCACCAGGAGGTGCCGATGGTATCGGCCAAGTTGATATAGGTCGGGTTGACGCTGCGCACGGCATCGATCGTGTTAATTAGAATCGGCCACAGCGCCGAGAGCAAGATGACGAAGACGCCGGTGTTTTCAGCGTCTTTGAGAAGCGCGAGACCGAGTGGCAGCCACGCCAGTGGTGAGACTGGGCGCAGAACCTGCACTACCGGATCGACAGCCCAGCGCAGCGTCGTGCTGCGCCCTAGGATAAAACCGACCGGCAACGCAATGATCGCGGCGAGCAGGAAGCCAAAGAGCACGCGGCGCAAACTAGCCATTAAATGCCAAAAGATACCCACGCTGGCGGGGCCGTCCTGATAAAACGGATCGGAGAGAATCTCCACGCCGCGCGCGAAGGTATTCGCTGGTGTTGGCGCGATATCGCTAATCCACCCGGCATTAGCGGCAAACTGCCAAATGCCGATGGTGAGGATAAACATCACTACGCCAATGATGACGGCGTGAAGTGGTTTGGGTTTAGTATTCACCGAAAAATCACCGAATCCATGTGGCCATAACCACGGGTAGGGGCCAGTGGATCAAAATCCACGCCGTTAATGCTTAAGTGTTCGCCAGTCACTTCCAGTCCCGGCACAAGCACGCTTTGTGCGGCGGCGATGATGGTGGAATCATCCATCGTCAACGTGTCACCGCCCAAGCCCCAGCGGGCAATCTGCGTGGCCATCCACACAATCGCTGCCGGGTCTGTTGGATCGCCGAAAGACATGCGGTCCAAGTCCGTGTGGGTCTTGCCGTGCCAGTCCTGGTAGACACCGGAAAATGGGCCATCGAGAAGCTCTGCTGGCTGGTTGAGGTACTTCTCCTGCGCCAAAGTTTTCGCCGAAGCATCGAACTGCGCAGGCATGCTCAAGATCGCGGCGGCTTCTTCCAGCGCACGGACAACGCCCTGCGCCGCGGTGGAATGCTCCGCTTTCCATTCTTTCGCCATCGCCACCGAGCAGCACGGGTGCTTATCCCACAGTTGCTTGGTTTACACCCAAATCTTGCCCGAGCCGCTCTTAATCGCGCGCTCGTTAAAAGGCTCCGGGCCGATAAAGCCATCGATGCCTTCCACAGCTAGCTGCGCTACCATATCGGCAGGCCGCAAAAGGCGCAGCTCCAAATCAGATACGGGATTCACGCCGTGTGCCGCTAAGTAGTCCCGCAGTAAAAGCGCGTGCACGGAGTACTCAAACGGAATGCCCAGCACCATGCCCTTGAAATCTTCCGGTGATTTCACCGAGCCATAGTGCTTCGAGGCCAAAGTAATGGCCTGTCCATTCGTGTTTTGGGTAAAGGACAGCTCCGTCGGGCGCGCGGCATTGGTCACCCCGGCATCAATGGCCACCGTCATGGGTGAGAGCATGTGCGCGACATCGAGCTGTTCAGTGGCATAGGCAGTCCATAGGTCAGCCCAGCCGGAGAATTTCTTCAGGGCCACGTTGACGCCGTGCTTTTCAAATAGCCCCAGCGCATCAGCAATAGCAATAGCAATAGGCGCAGAGCATGCAATGGGTACGTAACCAATGGTCAGCGGGGTGTTATCAGCTGGTTCGCTGGTGCTTGTCGATGTCCCACAGCCCGCCAAACCAGCCACCGCCGTCGAGGCTGTCGCCAACCCCGCCAACTGCAGAAGCCGCCTGCGCCCCAAGCTTAGAGACTTATGTTCATGTGGCACTAGTACTGTATCTTTCACTCAGGCCGGGAATAATAGACCGAGTATTCAACTAGGAATAGACTAATCTGTCTCAAAATACAACAACTAGTGAGATTAACGAATAAATCAAACAGTGTCCATACCCCGCGCAGAATGCGGGGTTATCCATGAATAAAATAGGCAGCCTGTACTGATTGGTCTGCTGCAGGACGTGCGAGCAGTAGAAACAAATGAATCATTCCCGGCAGTTAAGCACGTATCTTTGAGATAAATTCTGCGATATCCTGCACGCGCTTGCGCGCGACCTCCGGAGTAGAAATACGGTGGCGGGAGACATACTCGGCAATGGTTAAGTCTTCTGCGCCTTGTGCAACCGTGCGAGCATGAGCGCCATCTACCACTTCGTCATGTGTCGCAATCTGCAGGTATGTCTTTGGCCAGCTGCGACTATCAGGCAGTACCGTATCACCACGGATTTCTTCAGGCAGCCCATCTAAAGCCGCAAAGTCTGGATAGGTCAAGACGAGGGCGTCGATGGATTCATCGGCATGCAAAGTAGCCAGCGCTGCGCCGGAAGAATAACCCCAGAGCACGATCTTTTCTGCACCATTGGCCCGCGCATAGGAAATCGCCGCGCGGCCAGCGGCGACCATATCCGCAACTGTGTGCTGCGGCGCGAGCGGATAATCGACATCTACAGCGACAACGCCGGCTAGGTTAGCTACGGCGGCAACTTCTGGCTGCCACTGAATCTCTAACGCGGCCCCCGAGCCGCGCCACCATCCGCCAGAGTGGAAGGACACAATCCACGTTGTGGAAGTCTTTTCCGCGGGCGTAAATTGTGCCAGTCCCTCACCGGGATAGCTGACATCAATACCGTCGGTGAAGGCGACACCTGGCATGGCATGGTCCACCGCGCTGCCGAGCAGCATCATCGACGATTGCGTAATGCGATCCATCAACTTAGCGCTGTAATTATCAGCTGCGGTGGGATCCCCACTTCCGCCCTTCCACGGCGGGGTGAAATCCGGAAGTGGGAAATGCGCCTCAAGGTGCGAATACAGCTGCTCAAGCTGGTCTTCTTGGCTCATCACATGGTCATAGCCACCGATGTGCCACGGGTGATTATCAGCATCATTCGCGTTTGCAGTCATGCACCCAAGGCTACTAGGCACGCGCTACCAAATGGTCACGCGGTCTTTTTCCTCAATAAACATCGGACCATCTTCAGCTACGTCAAAAGCATCGTAGAACTCAGCGATATTCGCAGCAATCAGGTTACAGCGGAATTCTGCCGGCGAGTGCGGATCCATCGCCAAGTACTGCTTGGCCATCTCCGGGCGAATCGCCGTGCGCCACACGCGTGCCCACGCGAGGAAAAGACGCTGCAAGCCGGTGAACTCACCGTTTTCGAGTTCTTCGGAGCCGCCTTCAATCTCGAATCGCGCCTTTTGGCCGTTGATATCAAGGCCCTTGTCCTCGCAGTACAAGCGGTAGGCAACCACGGAGATTCCCAATCCGCCTAAGTCACCAATGTTTTCACCCAAGGTAAATTCACCGTTGACGCCGCCAGATTCAATGCCTGCTTCTTTAAGTACGGAAGGCACCTCGCCATCGAACTGCTCGACCAACTTGGAGGTGAGCTTTTCAAATGCTGCGCGGTCTTCATCTGACCACCAGGAGTTTAAGTTGCCGTCGCCATCGTACTGAGATCCCTGGTCATCGAAGCCGTGGCCAATTTCGTGGCCGATGACCGCACCGATGGCGCCGAAGTTCTCTGCGGCATCCGCTTCGGGGTTATAAAACGGCGGGCGCAAAATTGCAGCGGGGAAAGTAATGTCATTAACCACTGGATTGTAGAAAGCGTTCACCGTCTGCGGGGTGCTAAACCACT
>Ga0209487_1002585_pt1 | contig 14638 bp, 14 predicted proteins | sample Poulit2012_FD_187524 | JGI IMG/M metagenome (GOLD analysis project Ga0209487, IMG submission 187524) | Agricultural soil microbial communities from Georgia to study Nitrogen management - Poultry litter 2012 (SPAdes) (version 2) | ecosystem: Environmental > Terrestrial > Soil > Agricultural land... | reverse complement strand
TTAAAGTGTCAGAGCTTGTCTTAGAAAGAGCGATGCGTTTAGTAGAGCATAAACGTGATGTCATTGTATTGATGGATAGTATTACGCGTTTAGCGAGAGCCTATAATCTAGTCATTCCACCAAGTGGCAGAACGTTATCCGGGGGAATTGATCCAGCTGCTTTTCACAGACCGAAACGTTTTTTCGGAGCAGCTAGAAATATTGAAGAAGGTGGAAGTTTTACCATTTTGGCAACAGCGCTTGTCGATACCGGTTCACGGATGGACGATGTGATTTATGAAGAGTTTAAAGGAACAGGTAATATGGAGTTGCATCTCGATCGTAGTCTAGCCGAAAGACGTCTCTTTCCTGCCATCGATATTTTACGTTCAGGTACACGAAAAGAAGAATTGCTCGTTGATAAAGATCATCTTGATAAAATGTGGGCAATTCGTAAAACGATGCAGGATTCCCACGACTTCTTTGAACGCTTCTTAAAACGTTTAAGAGCAGTTAAGACTAATGATGAATTTTTACAAAAGATGGATAACGAAATGAAACGTCGAGGGACAAGCCGGTAAGGATTATTTTTAAAGCGAGAACAAGTTTTAGGTATTGCAATCATCGGTGTACCTTGATATAATCTTAAAGTGAGTTTAAATAGGGTTTTTACCTGTAACGTCTCTTAAAACAACTCTGTTACCAAAGGTTTCAGGGCAAAAAAGGAGTGGAAAGACATGAAAAAAGAAATTCATCCAGAATATAGAAAAGTTGTATTTCTTGATACAAGCTCAGACTTTAAATTCTTGAGCGGTTCTACTAAATCTTCTGATGAAACAATTGAATGGGAAGATGGTAACACATACCCATTAATCCGTGTTGAAATTAGTTCGGATTCACATCCATTCTACACAGGCAAGCAGAAAGCTGATAAAGCTGGTGGACGTGTGGACCGATTCAAGAAAAAATATAATATGAAGTAAAAATTGGGTTTGGTCAACTGTTTAATTTTATAAATTAGTTGATCACTCAACAATAACCTAGTTTATTTAAAAACAGGCAAATGAATTTTACAGTTTGCCTGTTTTTTTAGTTTTAAAATGGTCATCATAAATAATTGAACGCCTAAGTTTCGTGAAATTTGAAAAGATAAACTTAAAAATAAGGCTAATTTTGTCGGGAATAGTGGTAAACTATGTAGTACATATATATTAATGTTTAAAGGAGTGCCATCAAATGTACGTGATGAAACAAACAGGTTGGGTTGAAGTCATTTGTGGAAGTATGTTTTCTGGCAAATCGGAAGAGCTCATTAGAAGAGTTCGTCGGGCAACTTACGGAAAATTAACAGTCCGTGTTTTTAAACCAGCAATCGATAACCGATATGCTGCAGAGGATACTGTCGTGACCCATAATGGAACTTCCACCATTGCTCGTCCCATTAAAAATTCAAAAGATATACTGGATTATGTTGATGAAGAGGTTGAGGTTGTAGGAATAGATGAAGTACAATTTTTTGATGAAGATATCGTGGATGTTATTGACTATCTTGCCAATTCGGGAATCCGCGTTATTGCGGCAGGATTAGATACGAATTTTCGTGGGGAGCCGTTTGGTCCTATGCCGCAGTTGATGGCATTAAGTGAAGCAACAACAAAACTTAACGCGATTTGTCCGGTTTGTGGTTCTCCAGCGAGCAGAACCCAACGTTTAATCAATGGAAAGCCCGCTGCATATGATGACCCGGAAATTCTCGTCGGTGCTGCGGAATCTTATGAACCGAGATGCCGACATCATCACGAAGTACCAAATAAACCAAAATCACATATAGAAAAGAAAGCAATGAACACATCTAATTAAATACCTTGATTTAAAGCATAGCCTATAGAAAAATGAAAACGACCAATTAATAACATACCAACTGAAGGTTTCTAGCTTTGTAAGAAGGCATCTGAAGTTTGAATTGTTGGTCGTTTGGATTGTTTGGCTATGTTTTTATATTAAATCAAAAAAAGATTAATCTGTGGAGTTTATGGACAGCGCATAGAGCGTTACGACGACACATAGAACGAGACGACGGCGCATAGAGCGATATGACAGCGCATAGAACACCTAAGCTCAAAATATGCACGGAACACCCGACTCCTAAAATCAAAATCCATAGAACTTTGACCTGGCTACATGTAATATATTATAATTAGACTGTTAATTTAAAAGAGGTGAACGTGATGTTAGAACGATTGCAATCTTTGGAAGATCGTTATGATGAGCTAAATCAACTGTTAAGTGATCCGGAAGTAATTAGCGATGTTAATAAGTTACGCGAATATTCGAAGGAACAATCTGGTTTAGAAGGTGCTGTGCAAGCGTATCGTGAATATAAAAATATTGATAATGAATTAAAAGATGCGAAAGAAATGCTCGAAGATGAGCTTGATGATGATATGGAAGAGATGGTTAAAGCTGAAATTACCGAACTTAAAAATAGAGAAGTTGAACTTGAAGAAGAGTTGAAAATTTTACTTTTACCTAAAGATCCTAATGATGATAAAGACGTTTTCGTTGAAATTCGCGGCGCAGCAGGTGGAGATGAAGCTGCTTTATTTGCTGGGAATCTTTACCGTATGTATTCGCGTTATGCTGAGGAACAAGGTTGGAAAACGGAAGTTATGGAAGCCCATACGACCGGTGTAGGTGGCTATAAAGAAATTGTCTTTATGATTAAAGGTAGTGGAGCCTATTCAAAGTTAAAGTATGAAAATGGCGCCCACCGTGTTCAGCGTGTTCCTGAAACGGAATCTGGTGGAAGAATCCATACATCGACAGCAACCGTTGCTGTGCTTCCGGAAGCAGAGGATGTTGAAGTTGAAGTAAATGACAAAGATATCCGAGTTGATACATTTGCATCTAGTGGACCTGGTGGACAAAGTGTTAATACAACGATGTCAGCTGTTCGTTTAACCCATGAGCCCACAGGGATTGTCGTTTCAATTCAAGATGAAAAGTCACAAATTAAAAACAAAGAAAAAGCGATGAAAGTACTTCGCGCTCGAATTTATGATAAATACCAACAAGAGGCTCAAGAAGAATATGATGAAACTAGAAAATCAGCAGTCGGAACAGGAGATCGTTCAGAGCGGATTCGGACGTATAATTTCCCGCAAAATCGTGTAACTGATCACCGAATCGGTCTTACCATTCAAAAATTAGACCAAATTTTAGATGGAAAATTAGACGAATTTATTGAAGCCTTACTTGTAGAAGAGCAAACGAAAAAACTCGAACAAATTGGTGGGTAATCTAACGTGGATAAACGATTTAAACAATATGAAGTCCTTAAATGGGCTTCTCTTTTTTTAGAAAAATATAACCGAGAGCCGAAAGTTGCTGAATTATTGCTGCAGCATCATTTAAATATCGATCGATCTAAGTTTTTCGCCAGAATGCAGGAACCAATTGACCAGCAACTCCTAATTAATTTTGAGGAGGATTTAATAAATCATGCGCTAACAGGTATTCCGATTCAGCATTTAACGGGGTACGAAACGTTTTATGGTCGTCAGTTTAAAGTCGATGAAAATGTACTAATACCTCGTCCTGAAACTGAAGAACTTATTGAACATGTGGCCACATATGTTAGAAAGAATTTTTCATCTAACAAGCCGCTCACTATTCTTGATGTTGGCACCGGCAGCGGGATTATTGCTATTACGTTAGCACTTGAATTGGAAAATACTGAAGTGTATGCCGCAGATATTTCCAAAAAAGCTCTTCATATTGCCAAGCAAAATGCCGAAACCCTCCATGCTAATGTAAAATTTTTACAAGGAGATTTTTTAACCCCGACTATTGAACAAGAAATAAAAGCAGACATCATTGTCTCTAACCCGCCGTATATAGCAGAGGATGAAGCGGAAGAACTCTCTGATACGGTTAAAAATTTCGATCCCTCTCTAGCTTTATTTGCTGAAGAAGAAGGTCTAACTGCCTACAAAAAGATCGTTAGCCAGTTGCCTGAATGTATTACTAACGAAAAAGGTACATCCGTATTTTTTGAAATTGGTCAGAGTCAGGGGGATCCCGTGAAAAATATTTTAAAAGAAATGTACCCAAAGAGTCAAATTGAGGTCTTTCAAGATATTAATAAAAAGGATCGAATAGTCCACTGTCAAATCAATGACGTTCAAGAAAGCAAGTAACCCAAGTATTTGTATGCTGAGAGACTTCACTACGTATATTGGATAAGCGTCTATTAAAAACAATATAATAAATTTTAGTAGAATACTAGTTTAAATATCATCACCCCTGCCCATACTGTGAATAAACCAACAGAACAAGGGGATATGACGATGAGGAAACTAGTATTTTTTGTATTTATATCTATTATTTTATTTTTTACTTTTCCGGCCATTGGAGAAACTCTCACACAAAATGAAGATGAGGAATTTCAAGTTATTCCTGATGAGGCCATTCGTCTAAGAATTTTAGCCAATAGCGATGACGAGACTGACCAAGACATAAAGCATTTAGTGCGCGACGAGGTCAATAAAGAAATCACAACATGGGTTGAAACGATGACTGATATCGACGAAGCAAGGGATAGAATTCAAAATGGCATTCCAGAAATTGAAACCATTGTAGATGAAGTCTTGCATGAAGAAGGAAAATCCAGAGATTATGAAGTTGAATATGGTGAGAATGTTACATTTCCGACGAAAGTTTACGGTGATTTCCTTTATCCAGCAGGTGAGTACGAAGCAGTGCTAATCACACTTGGTGAAGGCGAGGGAGCGAATTGGTGGTGTGTTTTATTCCCGCCCTTATGTTTTTTAGATTTTGATAATGGAACAAGTGTCGCTCAGGCAGAAGAAGGACCTGACCAAAAGGAAGAAAAAGAAGAAGATGAAGTAGAAGTTAAATTTTTTCTATTTGATTGGTTAGGTTGGTCATAGTATAAGAATGAGCTGCATAAGATGTTAGTGATAGACTTAAGAATTTAAATCTATTAAATTAATGAGGTGAAAAAATGAAGGTTATGGCAGCCGAGCACGCACCAATCGATAAACTAGAAGCATTTTTACAAACGACGCAAGAATTTAATAAAGATGGATTACTTCAAGATGGATACGTTGTTGAAATTGAGGAAGAGATAAAAGGATGTTTTGTATTAGCAACTATTGAAAAAGATATATACTGGTTAAAACAGCTTTATATTGCTAAAGAAGCTGCTGCCCATCTTCCAGTATTACTTGAAACAATCTTGCAAATGTCAAAAGGAAAGCAAGCGAAGAAAATCTATGTTAACAGTCATCAACCAGTTGTGGACTTATTACTGGAAGCTCTACAATTTAATCCACAGTCAAAACAAGAATTAAGTATGGAACTAGGAAGAAAAGAAGGGAATTGGTGGGCATATCAAGTTTCTTAGGTGATTCCCTCCACAATATTCACAGTATATTGTGTATATCTTGTGTGTTTAATGTGAATTGTGTGTAAAGATCTGTGGATATTGTGGATACCCATTAATAATTCACAGAGAAAATTAAGCGTTTATCAACATTTAAATTGTAAAATGAAGATATTAAACAAAAAACGTTGAATAATTAAGTCGTCAAACTCCCTTTAAATAATATATCAAACAAAAAGGTCTGTGGATAACTATTGCAGATCTTTTTTATTGTGTAGGAAAGTATATTTTAATCTATAGAACTGGGCATAATAGAAACGCTACATTTTAATCATTCAGCTCAAGCACAACCCCTCGAGGTCTTAGCAGTAACCTATCTCGTTTAAGCTTGTCGGTGAACCGGGCCTTGAGCTTTTGTGCATCCAGCTCAGGTGCCTAGCAACTATCAAGCTTCAAATGCCTTTCTGCGATAAGTCGATCTCGTCAGGCCTGGCCTTCTCCAGCTTGTACGTTGCTAACCAGGCACTTTCGCTTTTGTTCGTCCAGCTCAAGCACCCAACCCCTCGAGGTCTTAAGCGAGAAACCTACGTGGTATGAATCGCCACTGCGGTTTCTCGCTTAAGCTTGTCGGGGTTAAACGGGCACTTTCGCTTTTGTTGCTTTTGTTCTTGAGTAATAATCTTTTATCCTCTAAAATGTAGAGAAGAAAAGAGGTTGCAGAGATGATTAATACTGAGAGATGGAATGTTACATCAAATAATGATGAAAGAAAAACAGTAATTGAAGAAGCGGTTGCTGTATTAAAGGCGGGCGATACCGTAGCTTTTCCTACTGAAACAGTTTATGGCCTAGGCGCCGATGCGACCAACGAAATTGCTGTCGCTAAAATTTTCAAAGCAAAGGGCCGCCCACAGGATAATCCGCTTATCGCTCACGTAGCAACAAAAGATCAATTAAAACAGCTCACAACAACATATCCACAATATGTGGATAAACTGATTGATCATTTTGCACCCGGACCTATTACTTTTGTTCTGCCTAGTAATGGTGTATGCGCGGAAAACGTAACGGCAGGTCTGGACACAGTTGGTATTCGTATACCAAATCACCCCGTTGCACTGCATCTCCTTCAAAAAGCCAATCTCCCACTTGCTGCTCCTAGCGCTAATTTATCTGGTAAGCCAAGTCCAACGACAGCTGGTCATGTTTGGGATGATTTAAATGGAAAAATAGCTGGTTTATTAGATGCTGGGCCGACGGGAGTAGGCGTGGAGTCAACCGTTGTGGATTGTACAGGAGAAGCGCCCATGATTTTAAGACCAGGCGGAGTGACGAAAGAACAACTGGAGAAAGTTGTGGGTAAGTTGGCCACAGACTCAGCGACTGTGGATAAGTCAGACCAACCGAAATCTCCTGGCATGAAATATAGACACTATTCTCCGGAACTCCCTCTTCTTTTAGTGGAAGGTGACACGGCTTATATGCAACAGCAAATCAACTTTAAAAAAGAAACATACGGAAAAGTTGGCGTATTGGCAAGTAACCGTATGGCTAATCAACTTACTGCAGATGAAATTATTCCGTTAGGCGATAATATAAACGATGTTGCATCCCATTTATATGATGGGTTAAGAACTTTTAAACAAGGTCATGTGGACCTAATTTTATGCGAAGCTTTTGAAAAAAAGGGTATTGGTGTCGCAGTGATGAACCGCTTGGAGAAGGCAGCAAGCTCTTATTTAAAGGGGAAATAGCGTTGTTCTACTGTCTTAGTAATCTATAACTGCATGTACGTACAGTGTAGGGCTATAGAATCAACCGGAAGGCTATAGAATACTTTAAAAGGCTATAGAATGAAATAAAGGCACATAGAAAAAATAGAGGAGCACTTAAAGGAAAAAGTTTCAGAGAAGCAGATGTATTTTATCAATAATGAATTAGCTTATTATAATTAGATAACATCATATTCCTCCCTGGACATGCATATAGTTTATAAGCATGTCCAGGGAGGATATTAAATGTCTCAATCATTATTAGGTGAAATTATCACACTCACATTTATGGCTTTTGCCACTGGAATGGATGCCTTTTCCGTTAGTCTTGGGATAGGGATGCAGAAGATAAGGTTAAGGCGGATTGCTTTAATTGGACTAATCTTCGGGATCTTTCATATTGCTATGCCGTCCTTAGGGATCATTCTTGGTTACTTTATTTCCACGAAAGTCGGGCATTGGACGACCTTATTGGGAGGAGCCTTACTAGTAGTGATTGGGGTCCACATGCTGCTCTCAGCCTTTAATCATGAAACGAAGACCACCTTCAAACCAACGGGTGTAGCATTATTAGCATTAGCATTCATCGTTAGTATCGACAGCTTTTCTGTAGGTTTGGGAATCGGCTTATCAGGTACAAAAATTTTAATTGCCCTTATTTTATTTGGAGCGGTTAGCACCTTCTTAACATGGTTGGGCATGATTATAGGTACGAAGGTTCATGGATTCCTGGGTGCTTATAGTGAAATTTTGGGTGGTAGTATACTATGCGGATTCGGGCTTAATATTTTATTCGGATGATATTGTTGTTTAATAAAGACTGGTAACCCGGTCTTTTTTGTTGTTTAGCTGTAAAAAGAAGGCTTCTGCGGGTACTTTATACTGAAATTGCCACAACTAATACAAGCACCCTGCCCTTCGAGGTTTTAAGTCGGAAATCTACGTGACAAAAGAACACCACTACGTTTTGCGGCTTAAGCTTTTCAGGGTTAAACGGGGGGCCCCACACTTTTATTCTTCTTTGCATAAACTGGGCACTACCCGATTCGAAAGATTAATATCCTAACCTCTATTATCTGACACCCCCTTGTTCATATGGTATATTTAATATGGGATTAATAGATTATCCAAAAACTAAAAAATAGCCATTTCCCTTGATTCTAAGCTACATTATACTCATGTGAAATTTTTATATGTATTAATAAGCATGGAGGTTCATGAATGAATATATTATTTGTTTGTACAGGGAATACGTGTCGAAGTCCAATGGCAGAAACTTTGCTTAAACAGAAATTACCTAAAGCAAATGTTCAATCTGCCGGTATTTTTGCTGGAGAAAAACAGCGTGCCAATCAACATACGATAACAGTGCTGAAAAATAAAGACATTAAACTGGCGCACGAATCTCAACCAATCACCGCACGGCTATTAAACTGGGCCGACCTTGTGTTGGCTATGACGACTCAGCATAAGCAATCATTAATTTTACAATACCCCGATTATACCGATAATTTTTTCACACTAAAAGAATACGTCTCAGAAGCCGATAAAGAAGTATGGGCAGAACTTAAGAAGGTTTATGCCAACTATGAAGAAAAACGGTTTAAATTTATTCAGGAAAACCAACATAAATTTGATAACACCATTCTTGATCAAAAGTTAGGTGAGCATCTGCAGTCAGATATTGAAAAAATTCAACAACTGGAAAGTAATTTAATCAGTTACGATATTTCCGATCCATTTGGTGGCGACCTGACTGTATATGAAAAAACACTGGATGAAATTGAGCTGTACGTTAATATGTTAGTTGGAAAATTAAGTAAGTCTGAAGACTAGACAAAAATTGGGGGGGAATTTGTGAAAAAAAGTTATCGGTTCAGTTTACGAATGAAACTTGTTTTATTTACAACGATATTAGCCTTAATTACGTATTCGACAAGCGCATTTTTTATTTATTATTTGTATGATCAATTACAGGGATTCTTAAATATGTCTATGGAAATGTTTGCAATCATGACGTTATCACTGGGAATTATTTGGTCTGGAATTTTAGCGTATTTGTTTGCACGTATTATCACCAAGCCACTTGAAAACTTGGAAAAGGTTGCTTCTCAGGCTGCTGAGGGAGATTTGAATCAAACGATTAATATCCAGCAATCTGATGATGAAATCAAAGCACTTAGTCTTGCTTTTGATAAAATGCTTAAAAATCTTAAGATAATGGTTGAAGATATTAATGAGAATTTTGTCCAAACGAATCAATCAGTCATAGAACTTAAATCAGTCTCATCACAAGTGAATGATCATTCAAATTCCATAAGTGCTTCAGTTGATGACATTTCAAATGGTGCAGAAAGCTCAGCTTTAGCTATCCAGAACACAGCTGAAGCAATGGAAACTGCAACAAATCTTGCTGAAGAAGTAGAGGGTAAGGCGAGGCAGTCGTCCGAAAAAGCTCAAGTCATGCTTGGTACGTTAGAAGAAAGTAAAAATGTGGTAAACCAATTAGTGAAAGGGATTCAACAGTTGGCATTTGATCAAAATGAATCGCTTAAAGATGTCAACAAACTTAATCAAAATGCTACGGAAGTCGAGTCGATTATCACAATGGTAGGTGATATTGCTGAACAGACGAATTTACTAGCACTAAACGCATCAATTGAAGCGGCACGAGCAGGTGAGCATGGAAAAGGTTTTGCGGTTGTTGCTGACGAAGTTCGTAAACTAGCCGATGAAAGTGCTAGCGCTGTTCAACAAATATCAAGTCTTATTAAAGTGATTCAAGATGATGTGAAATTGGTTGCTAAAAAAATGGATAATAACGTGAATGAAGCAAAAAAAGAAGCGAACAACGGGAAAAAAACGAACACTGTGATTGAAGAAATGTCCACATCTGTTGAGGAAGTGGCGAGTGATATAGATATTATTTCTTCACTTGTGAATAAGCAGCTCACATCGATTCAAGCAACGGCTTCTGAGTCACAAGAAGTAGCCGCTATTGCCGAAGAAACGTCTGCCGGAGCTGAAGAAATGAACGCTTCAATACAAGAGCAAGCGAGCACGATTGAAAATGTTGATAAGTTGGCACATGATTTAGAAAAACAAGCACAAAATTTAAATAAGCACATCCGAGAATTTAATGTGTCTTAGGATTATTTAAACTTTGACAAGGAGTGAATGGATTATGAAGGTACTTTTATCTGCTGACCATGCTGGAATGACACTTAGAAATGAAGTGAAAGATTTATTAGATGAAATGGGGATTGAATATGAAGATGCTGGGTGTTCCTGTGAAACATCTGTCGATTATCCAGACTATGCACTGCCAGCTGCTGAGCGAGTCGCTAAAGGAGAATTTGACCGTGGAATTTTAATTTGTGGGACAGGCATTGGCATGTCTATTTCTGCTAATAAAGTAAAAGGAATACGCTGTGCATTAGCTCATGATGTTTATAGTGCTAAGCTCACACGCCACCATAATGATGCCAATATGCTTGCCATGGGTGAGCGTGTCATAGGACCGGGACCAGCACGTGAAATCGCCAAAGCATTTCTCGAAACCGAATTCGACGGCGGCCGCCACGCTAACCGTGTTAAAAAAATTACTGACTATGAAGAAGAGCATAATTAAATAGACAATTGATATAAACTGCGCAGAAGCTAATCTTAGGCATGGGGCTATGGCCTGGATAGAACGAATGCTTGGCCTTCGGTGGGCAAGCATTTATGCACAATCCAAAAACGTCGTGTTTTAGCCTATTATCGGTTGGTTTTCCTCATTGCAGCTAGAATTTGTCCGAGAGAGCGGTTCTATCGGTTGGTTTTCCTCATTGCAGCTAAAATTTGTCCGAGAGAGCAGTTCTATCGGTTGGTCTCTATCAATTTAAAGGCAGGTGGAAAAAGTGGAGAATCTTATTGAGCAAGTAAAGCAAGATATGGATGCACTTGGATCCGAATGGATTGAAAGCGATTATTTAAATAAGGGCGACTTGTTTGTCGTAGGCTGTTCTACAAGTGAAATTGCCGGTAAATCAATCGGAACATCAGGAAGTGAAGAGTTAGCCGAGCAAATTTTTCATAGCTTAAAGAAATTATCTGATGAGACAGGCGTGCGTCTTGTCTTCCAGTGTTGTGAGCATTTGAACCGTGCTTTGGTTATGGAAAGAGATACGATGACGACTCACCAACTAGAAGAAGTGACCGTCATTCCAAGTCGAACTGCGGGTGGTTCTATGGCATCTTACGCTTATAAACATTTTAAAAACGCCGTTGTTGTCGAAAACGTTAACGCCCATGCTGGCATAGATATCGGTGAAACAATGATTGGAATGCAGCTGAAACAAGTGGCGGTCCCATTACGTTTCAAACAAAAATCAATCGGAAACGCACATCTTAATGGCGCAAGAACGAGACCAAAGTTAATCGGAGGCGAGCGCGCTGTCTATAAAAACTAAGGCTCGACTTTAATGTCACTATCGATTATTATCGAGATATGTGGAAGTAGTGCTTATCCAGTTGAAAAATAATTGGATAAGCTATACATAGGTTATACAAGACATTCAAATTTTCAAAGGGGGAAATAGAGATGAAGCACATTCAACAAACCGATGCTGAAATTTTTGATGCCATCCAAGCAGAAAAAAAGAGGCAACAAGATAAAATCGAACTCATCGCTTCAGAAAACTTTGTATCAGAGTCAGTTATGGAGGCAATGGGATCAGTCCTAACAAATAAATATGCGGAAGGCTATCCGGGGAAGCGTTATTACGGTGGCTGTGAGCATGTAGATGTTGTAGAAAATTTGGCGCGTGATCGAGCTAAGCAACTGTTTGATGCTGAACATGCCAATGTCCAACCCCATTCAGGAGCACAAGCAAATATGGCTGTTTATTTCACGATTTTGGAACAAGGCGATACAGTACTTGGTATGAACTTAAACCATGGTGGGCACTTAACACATGGAAGCCCTGTGAACTTCAGTGGAAAACTCTATAATTTTGTTGATTACGGTGTGGATAAAGAAACAGAACAACTAGATTATGACGCTGTTTTAGAAAAAGCAAAAGAGGTTAAGCCAAAGTTAATTGTCACTGGTGCAAGTGCGTATTCTAGAGAGCTTGATTTTGTGAAATTCCGTGAAATTGCTGATGAAGTAGGGGCATACTTGTTAGTCGATATGGCTCATATTGCTGGCCTTGTAGCGACAGGTCTTCATCAAAACCCGGTACCATATGCTGATTTTGTAACGACAACAACACATAAAACATTACGCGGTCCACGTGGTGGGATGATTTTATGTAAAGAAAAATACGGTAAACAAATTGATAAAACAGTTTTCCCTGGTATGCAGGGTGGCCCACTAATGCATGTGATTGCTGCTAAAGCAACGTCATTCAAAGAAGCGCTAACGGATGACTTTAAAACTTATTCTAAACAAGTCGTTGATAATGCTAAAGCTTTAGGTGAGGCACTTGTATCAGAAGGAATTCGTATTGTCTCAGGCGGAACGGACAACCACCTTCTTTTACTAGACGTGACTCCACTTGATTTGACAGGAAAAGTTGCTGAAGAGGTATTGGACAAAGTAGGAATTACAACAAATAAAAATACAATTCCATTTGATACTGAAAGTCCATTCGTAACAAGTGGTGTTCGAATTGGAACAGCCGCTGTGACGACACGTGGCATGAAAGAAGACGATATGAAAGAAATCGCAAGCATGATGGCATTGACATTGAAAAATAGTGAGAACGAGGAAAAACTAGTTGAAGTAGAAGAACGTGTTGCTGCTTTGACTAAACATTTCCCACTTTATGAATAATTTGGAATACTCCTTTTTCGAAAGGAGTATTTTTTGTGGGTTTGAGGGTAAAAAAAGAAGTAGACATATTTATGTTTTTAGAATAAGAAAATAACGATTTTAAGAGAAATTCTTGAATGTCGCAATATTTTTCTGTACAATTTCAAGGATACGACTAATTTGAAGGAGTGATCGATAAGATGGGAAAAGTACATGTACTTGAACATCCACTAATCCAACATAAACTAACTTATATTAGAGACAAACGCACAGGGACAAAGGAGTTTCGTGAACTTGTTGATGAAGTTGCGATGTTAATGGCTTTTGAAATTACCAGGAATCTACCCGTTCAAGAAACAACGGTCGAAACACCTGTGATGGAAACAAAGGCTAGTGTTTTAGCAGGCAAGAAAATTGGTCTAATTCCAATTCTACGTGCTGGACTTGGCATGGTGGATGGGATGCTTAATCTACTCCCGGCAGCAAAGGTGGGACACGTCGGATTATACCGCGATCCTAAGACATTGCAGCCTGTAGAGTATTATATAAAATTACCATCAGATATTTCAGAACGTGAATTGATTGTACTTGATCCCATGCTTGCAACAGGTGGCTCTGCTAATGATGCTATTCATTCATTGAAAAAGCGTGGTGCCAAACAAATTCGTCTCGTTTGTTTAGTAGGAGCTCCTGAAGGTGTTGAATTGATCAATAAAGAACATCCAGATGTGGATATTTACTTGGCAGCAATGGATGACAAGTTAAATGAAAAAGGCTATATTGTACCAGGCTTAGGTGATGCTGGTGACCGTTTATATGGTACAAAGTAAATAATTAACAGTCTTACAACCAGTGTTGATTTAGAATTGTTTATAATTGGCGGTGGAAATGGTAATGAGTGATCGAATAAAAGTAATGACTATTTTCGGGACAAGACCAGAAGCAATTAAAATGGCTCCCCTCGTTTTAGAGTTAAATAAACGATCGGATAAAATTGAAACAATCGTAACAGTTACCGCACAGCATCGAGAAATGCTTGATCAAGTGCTGGATATTTTTCAAATCACACCAGACTATGATCTTAACGTCATGAAACCAAATCAGACGCTCGCTCAGATTACAACTCGGGTGCTTGAAGGTTTAGACCAGTTGATGAAAGATACAAAACCAGATATGGTGCTCGTTCATGGGGATACGAGCACAACGTTTGCGGGATCTCTCGCAGCTTTTTATAATCAAATTGCGGTCGGCCACGTTGAAGCAGGACTAAGAACGTGGAATAAGTTTTCGCCTTTTCCTGAAGAAATGAATCGCCTTTTAACAGGGGTCATTGCTGATATGCATTTTTCACCAACAGATCAAGCGAAGCAAAATCTTTTAGATGAAAATAAACGTGAAGATAGTATTTACGTAACGGGCAATACAGCGATTGATGCCTTGAAAACAACGGTGGTTAAAGATTATCATCATCCCGTACTTGAGCAATTGGGGGATCGGCGGTTGGTCTTAATGACCGCACACCGTCGGGAAAATTTAGGCGAAAATATGGAGCAAATGTTTCGAGCCATTAAACGCTTAGTCGAGACTCATGATGATCTGCATGTCGTTTATCCGGTTCATTTAAACCCAAAAGTCCGTCAGATTGCCGACGAGATTTTAGGTGACGATGAGCGCATTCAG
>Ga0209487_1002584_pt1 | contig 14639 bp, 14 predicted proteins | sample Poulit2012_FD_187524 | JGI IMG/M metagenome (GOLD analysis project Ga0209487, IMG submission 187524) | Agricultural soil microbial communities from Georgia to study Nitrogen management - Poultry litter 2012 (SPAdes) (version 2) | ecosystem: Environmental > Terrestrial > Soil > Agricultural land... | reverse complement strand
TGGATTAAAACGGCTAATACTTTAACTAAGAAAAAATTCCGTCTATCCTCTAAAACTTCCCCAATATATGTTCCAGAATTATATCTTGCTTCGACAATGTCACCTATTTTAATAGTACTCAATTGTAAGCCCTCCTTGCATATTCATATAATATATGTATATATTGTTAATTCCATTGTGGCAAATATTTTACAAATTTGCGAATAATATACCGTTTTGTTTTTTTTGATTCCATCGTTTGTTATAATACGGTTGAGGATGTGATAAGCGTGTTTATAGGGCTCATGGGATTCTTATATTTTCCAGAAGATAAAACAGAATATATTCCGGCATTTATTATGCTTGTTATCTTTATGATTGGTGCAACTGCGGCAATGTATTTGTTTTATAAAAAGTCTAAAAAAGATGAAAAGTTTTTTAATGAAAAGTATGGTTTGAATGAAAAAATAGATTCAAATCAAGAGAGTGCTAAAGGAATAAAAGAAGAGACAGAATAAAAAAATAGAAATAACAGTTTAAAGCATTTAACGATGCTTTTTTTTTGTTTGTAAAATTAAAATGGTGTCGAAAAGTATAACGCTATTAAGAAATTCAATCTAATATATGATTTTGTTTTGTGCATACTATGTTTAGTTCATTATATAAAGGAGTTTCTTTTATGCGTCTTACAATGATTATAATGGTGGTAGTCTTGTTAACAGGATGCCACTGGATTGATAAACCAAAATCAGCGAAAACAGTAGATATGTATAATACGACAGGTGATATGGTTGGAACAGCTAAATTATCTGAAGATCCAGATGGAGTAGTTATTGAACTTAAATTAGAAGGACTTACACCTGGATTCCATGGAGTCCATATTCATGAAATAGCTAAATGTGAGGGGCCGGATTTTAAAAGTGCTGGTAATCATTTTAATCCGAAAGATAAGCAACATGGATTAATGAACCCTGATGGCTCTCATTTAGGAGATTTACCAAATATTGAAGCTGACAAAAATGGAAAGATAGATAAAGAAATAACCGCAAACGATGTTACTTTATTAAAAGGAACGACATCATTAATTGAAAAAGGTGGTACATCACTCGTAGTAACAAGTGAGGCTGATGATGGTATGTCACAAATTAGTGGCAACTCGGGAGAAAGAATTATATGTGGTGAAATAAAAGCGAATGAAAAAGATGTAGATAGAGAAAAACCTTCAGACCCTACTGAGATAGAAAAAAAGTAGTAGTGGCAACGAGGCGACTACTAAAGGGTACATAAAATTCAATTTTTTAAAAAAACTGTTTAATGAAAGAGACGATACAATTATTTATTTACATTGAACAAGAAGCGAAGGTGAAGTCCCCCTCAAATTGCTTGCGCAGCAATTAGTTGCGGAGGTTCACAGGTAACTCATTTACTGCTGTAATAATTTGTTGGATACCTTGTTTTAATATTGCAGTTGGACAAGCGATATTAATTCTCATAAATTGATTACCTTCTTCTCCATAGGAAGAACCAGGATTTAAACCAACTTTAGCTTCATGGATCATAAATTGGTGTAATTCCTTATCATTCATGCCAAGATTTTTACAATCCATCCATAATAAATACGTTCCTTCCGAATCAATGATTTTAAGTCGGCCATTCGTTTGTTCAGCAATCATTTTACATGCAATTTTTTTGTTCTCTGCAACAATTTTAAGTAATTGATTAAGCCATTGTTCCCCCTGTTTATATGCGGCCTCTAATGCAGTAATGCCCATTGTGTTTAACATACTAAAGCCTGAAATTGCGAGTTGTTCTTCCATCACTTTTTGTTTATTTCTATCAGGTGTGACGATAAAAGATGCATGGAGTCCTGCTAAATTAAATGTTTTTGTAGGGGACATAAATGTTATAGTTTGTTGAGCGATTTTATTTGATAATGAAGCAATTGGTGTATGTTTAAAGCCTTCTAACACTAAATCAGCATGAATCTCATCGGCAAAAATTAATACATTATATTGTAAACAAAGTTCAGCCATTTTCGTTAATTCCCATTTCTTCCATACGCGTCCAACTGGATTATGTGGGGAGCATAAAATAAATGCTTTAACACCTTGCTTTAATTTCTCTTCAAAATCTTCAAAATCAATTTCATATTTTTCTCCATTAAAATGAAGTGAATTACGAATGATTTCGCGGTTTCCATTTTTGAGCAAATTAAAAAAAGGGGTATAAACTGGAGTTTGAATCATTATTTTGTCATTTTTGTTTGTAAAGGATTGAATCGCAATATGTAAACTTGTAAGAACGCTTGGGCTAAAAGTTAACCAACGGTTATTTATCTGCCAATTATGCCTGTTCTTTACCCAATTAGTAACGATATCTTTAATTTCTTCTGTAATAATCGTATAACCGTAAATTCCGTGAGTTGCTCGTTCAATAAGTGCTTGATTTACTTCTTCAGGTGCTTTGAAATCCATATCTGCAACCCAAAGTGGGATTATATCATCTGTTTGGAAAACAGCTTTTAAATGATCCCATTTTAAGGAATTAGTCTGTTTCCGATTGTAAATTTGTTGAAAATCCATGAACATATTCCCCCTAATACAATATTTTTAAAAAAAGTCTTTGCTATTTAAAGTGTATGCTTTCGTGTAAATTTTTTCAATACTTCGTAACTTAATAAAGCACAATTCTTTGCCACGGAAGATGGCAAACAACGCAGCACTTATGTGTATTCTTGCAACAATTCCGTCATTTCATCAAGAAATGCGCAAAAGAATATGACAATTCGTTAGAACTAATATGCCACTCTCTCCTTTGTAAACGTCCGCACCAGAGAATTTCACACTCCATGGCACATTATACACGCAACAAGTATAATTAAGTTTCATGGTAAGTTATGAATTTTTCACAAAAAAAAGAGCAAAGCGATTTTTCGCTTTGCTTACAGGGGGAATAAGACAATAGTTATCTCGAATGCTTATAGTACCAACGATTATACGCAATATTTTATATTTTCTAAAAGTATCAATCTATTTAATAGACTAAAAGAATAGAGTGCATTTGCCTAATTTTATGAAACTTTACCTAGATTTAACCTTCGTTTGGTATATTATGAATAACACAGAATAGAAAGGGGTAATTATTCAATGCAACAACGACGTAACACGAAGAAAATGTTACAAAAATACTTATTAGTTCTATTTAGTTTAGCATTGGTGCTTAGTCCGTTTAGTAGTTTAGGAGAAGTGTATGCGGAAGGGAATGCGAACGCCGTTAGCTCGGGTGGAGAAAATGAAAGCGGTGACCATTCTGATCATTCCACTAATCAAGGAGATTCACCTGAGTCTGATAGTGGTACGGAAAATAATGATGAAGAAAATGATAAAAATCAATCCGAAAATGGTGTAGAGGATGACGATGAGGAGGCATCTAATAAAACTGATGAAACACCAGACAAGGATAGTAGTACAGAGCAAACGAATCGATCCAATGAGGGATTGATTGAAGTAGATGATTCTAAACCAATTCAAGCCTTTGCCACCATGCAGGCAAATAACCCAACAGCGGATGGGTTTGAATGGAAAGATAATGGCGATGGCACTGTAACGATTACGGGGTATACGGGGAATGCTACCGATATTACGATTCCCGAGACGATTGATGGGAAAACAGTGACGGTACTTGGTCAAGATTCTTTGAAAAATAAATCTTTGGAACAGATTAAAATTCCAGACACTGTTACAAAAATTGAAAGAGAAGCCCTTCGTTTCAATCAATTTACCCATATTACGCTTCCCAGCAGTTTGCAAGAGTTAAGCGATATAGCATTGCCGGGGAATCCTTTAGAATCGATCGAAATCGATGATAGCAACCAACATTTTAAGACATCTGCTGATAAACGGGGACTTTACACAAAAGATGGTGAGACCTTAATTCTAGGGACTTACCATGGATCCATTGAACAGGGAACGAAAGTAATTGGTGCCCATGCGTTTTTTGGCACATTCTTGTTTGATACAAAAGTACTGACGGAAGTGACGATCCCCAATGGTGTTGAATCGATTGGAAGATATTCTTTTGCGTCGAATCGACTAACAGAAGTTGTTATTCCTAATAGTGTAACGGAAATTGATAACCTAGCTTTTAATAAAAATAGAATAGAGTCGATAACTTTTTCGGAGAGCTTAACCAGAATAGGTCGACAAGCCTTTCAGGGAAATAAATTGACACAAGTTATTTTACCAGAAAGTTTAAAGCATATTGAAAGTCATACATTTAGAGATAATGAGTTAGAATACGTAGAACTACCTAATCAGTTAGAGACGATAGCGGATAATGCCTTTAAAGATAACAACATTACGCAAATCACTATCCCGGCAAGTGTTGAGAACATAAATACTGAAGCATTTAAAAACAATAAAATAAATAAAGTTACTGTTTTAAGCGCCGATACGGAAATTACTGATACGGCTTTTGATGATAACCAGGATACAGCAGCGGATCTTCGTATTGTTAGTCATGACCCATCGAAGGCAAAAGATTTGGCAGATAGTAAAGGGTACACATTTATTCAGTTAGCAGACCTTACGATCATTCAACAACCAGATGATTTTGAAGTGGCCTATAATACACCAGTAAATGAATTAGCTCTACCCGCTGAAATTGATATAAGTTATGAAGGTGAAACAAAAACAGTTGGAGTTTCTTGGGATAACGGTTCCCCAGAGTATAACGGTGAGGCACCTGGACAATATGAGTTTTCCGGTGAATTACAATTGGAACAAGGGATGACAAATCCAGCAGATGCAAAAGCCTCCGTTACTGTCACTGTATCTCCTTACGCATGGGAAGATAATACAGATGGTGTGACGATTACAGGCTATTATGGCAATGAGACAAATCTCACGATTCCAAATTCACTTGATGGTAAAGGTGTTACGGTCATTGGTGAGGAAGCATTTGAAAATAAAGACTTAGCGACGGTTATCATTCCAGATACAGTAAGAAAAATCGAAAGGAGAGCCTTTAGCTCTAACAATTTAACATCGATAAATATCCCACAAAGTGTAGAGACAATTGGAGAAAGAGCGTTTTTTAATAATAACATTGAGGAGTTAGAGGTTCCGGGAACCGTTAATGAAATTGGAGCAAATAGCTTTGGGTCCAATGCCATTAAAACGCTAACGATCGGAGATGGAGTTGAAACAATCTCAAATTATGCCTTTTCTGGCAATGAGATTACGTCTATTTCTATTCCTAAAAGTGTATCATCTATCGGGAGAAATCCATTTCAATTGAAGGAACTAGCTTCGATTACAGTTGATGACAATAACAATCATTTTAAAGATGTTGATGGCGAAGGACTTTATACAAAGGATGGAAAAGAACTTGTAGCAGGGACGACTTCTGGAAAAATAGTAGATGGAACAGAAACAATCCGAATGAATGCTTTTGGAGGGATCGAACTAACCGAGATTGTCATCCCAGAATCCGTTACTTCTATTGGAAGAGAAGCCTTTATCAGAAGCAACCTTGAAAAGATTACATTTAAAAATAAAGATACAGTGATTAATAATACTGCACTACGAAACTTTTCAAATATAGACGACCTTGTTATTTATGGTTATACGGGTTCAACTGCACAGGCATTTGCCCTTGGAGAGAATAGTTATAATAAAGCTTTAAAGTTCGCACCGCTAGAATATGAATGGACAGATGACGGAAATGAAGTAACAATCACAAATTACGTTGGCGATGAAACGGATATTACCATCCCTGAAGAAATTGCTGGCATGCCAGTGACGATTATTGATGAGCAGGCATTTAACGAAAAAGATTTAACAAGCGTAACTTTACCAACGAATCTTAAAGAAATAGGAAATGTTGCATTTGCGTTTAATGAATTAACCGAGATAACAATCCCTGAGAACGTAAAGAGCATTATGGCTCGTCCTTTTGCAGGCAATCCATTAGAAACGATTGAAGTTCATCAAGATAATGCTCACTTTAAAGATATTGATGGAAAAGGCTTATATACAGAAGACGGTAAAACATTAATACAGGGGACACAAGCTGGTGAAATTGCTGATGAAACTATCAACATAGGACTTGGTGCTTTTGCCGGCGTTGAATTGGATACAGATATTCATATTCCTGACACTGTTGAAAGTATTGGTGATTCAGCCTTTGCAAGTGTAGAAACACTTCAAACAGTAAAAATAAACAAGATTAATAAGATTGACATACCAGGCAGTGTTAAGGAAATTGGAGATGAGGCTTTTGTATATGTTGGATTAACAGAACTTACTTTACACGAAGGACTTGAAAAAATTGGTTCCTTTGCTTTTAGAAATAATGACTTAACATCTATTGAAATTCCTAGCACCGTGACTAATGTTGATAAAAGGGCCTTTGATCTTAACAACATAGATGAAGCAATCTTAAAGACGAGAAATGTTGATATTCATGATGAAGCATTTATTCGCAATCAAGATAATCCGGCAGACCTAACAATTTATGGATATAGAGATTCTAATGTAGAAACTTTTGCTAATACGAATGGGTATACGTTCGTACCATTTCCACATAGATTGACACTAGGATCCGATGAACCTTATGATTTTGGCTCTGGACAGCTCATTGAAATCGTCAATGCCGAAGAAGAAATTGTCGGAACGCTACAAATTCCGGAATACGATGCATTCAGTCCACTTGCTTCAGCTCGAATACTCATTCGTGATATAGATGAAGAAGATGTTACTGCAGCAGGTTTGGAAGTTGCCGGACAAATTGTCGATATTTTATTCGTCAGCTGGGAGTACGATTACGACCCAGACAATCCAAATGAAGATGAAATTATCAATGACGAAATCAACGAACTTGATGAAGAATTCATCCTATCCCTTAGCATCAATGACGATGCAACTGGTGATATTGCGATGTATCACGAAACGGAAATAGACAATTGGGAAAATGTCGGTGGAGAGATTGAAGATGGCTTTATTACAGCTACTGTGACAGACTTCTCAAAATATGGTGTATTTGCGAAAGTAGATGAGCCTGAGATCGATCCTTGTGATTCTCAAGATCCAATTGCGGCAGGTTGTCCTGAAGATAAGGTTGAAGACGACGATAAAGACAAAACAACAGTAACTGTTGAAGATGATGACAAAACAACACCGAAAAAAGGTACACTACCAAGTACAGCAACGAACACATTTAATTTACTATTAACCGGTGGATTACTCCTTGTGATCGGTGCGACAACAGCCTTTGTCATTCATCGTAGAAGAAATATTATACGAGAATAGTAGATGATACAATCAAAAACTGACAGGTGAATTTTTTGATATACCCTCTCTAAAGTAGATATTGAAATAATAAAACTACTTAGAGAGGGTATTTTAATGCCGCAGAATTAGCCACACTTTGCAACGGTTGACTGAATGAAAGTACCGCCTGTTCTTCTAGTTCATCAAATGAATGAGCGTACGTTTCTAGTAAGGTTTCCGGCGTATTACCTAACCGATCAGCAACGGTTTTGATTGGAACCCCTTGACTTAATAAAATAGTAGCATGTGTGTGTCTTAAGCCATGACCAGTAATTGTATTAATCTTTATTTTTTCTTTTTTGATATTACGGTATATCTGCATTATAGCGGTTGATAAGAGTTCTTTATAATAATTCATAGATCCATCATTATTTAAAAAGATACCTGAATTTCAAGTTTGAGTTAGTCACCTAAATTATGTGAATTCCCCTGTAATTTAAGAAAATCATTGATTTTGATAAAGTATGAATTATTCGGGTTTATATCTTTTTGTTAGTATGAATCGGTTATACTTAGTTAGACAAATATTTTAAGGTCATATAAACTGAACTCAACAAACGTCGGAGGAGAATCAGTTATGACTAGAAGAAAAAGAAGAACTTTTTCAAAAGAATTCAAAGAACAAATCGTTCAGCTACACGCTTCAGGTAAACCAAGAGCTGAGATTATTAAAGACTACGAGTTAACACCATCCTCTTTTGATAGGTGGGTTAACCAGTATCATTCATCTGGTTCGTTTGAAGAAAAGGATAATCGCACACCAGAACAGGAGGAGTTGATTCGATTACGAAAAGAAAATCAACAACTCATGATGGAGGTCGATATTTTAAAGCAAGCCGCGCTGATCATGGGACGAAAGTAGATGTGATTCGCCATAACCCTCACAAATACTCGATATCAGCAATGTGTGCCATCCTACAAATTCCAAGAAGTACGTATTATTATCACGCAAAAGAACGAGAAAACAAAGTTTGTGATTGAAAATGTAGAGAAAGACTCGAAAATCAAGCTGCTGCATAGAGAATATGATCGTTATAATAAAGAATTCCATTCTATGGTTAATTATCTCTTAGGTATTAATGAAAATATAAACAAAGTAAATATAGATGATAAATTGCAGATGGACGAATTGCTCTTACAAATATCTAAGGAAGCACAGGACGTTAAAGAATTGAAGATTTCCTGAAAAACCTTTTAATAACACCTCTATTCCAATGTATTAAGAATAATCATTAAAAGACCACCCACCAGGGCGGTCTATTTTTTCAGTTATTTTTGACAAAATCTTAACTTGTCATTCTTCTCTTGCGTTTCTTTTAGGTTCTACAACAATAGAAAAGCATGTTTTGAACGGTTTTTGACGCTCTTTTTTGAATGGAAAGCGATATACAATCCCTTGTTATCATAACGTTTATGTCTCTAATATCAAGGGGTAGGAAAAAAGCTGTTTCTAACTGATAAATTGACCCATTGAATCGACTTTCTATATAATATTCTTTTCAGACAGATACTCAATTAAGTCAATTAATAGTTAAATAAATGATAACTAACATACCCATTCCCCTACATACGCCTATTTAATAGTAGCCTTAAATATAGCTGCAATCTTGCCACAAACTTGCCACAGATTAATACATATTAAAGTGCCTTAATGCAAAACATAAAAAAGAGATTATGCTTACAAACATTGATACAACAACGATTAACAGTTGTTAAAAACATGTTGAAAGTAAGCATAATCTTACAGGGGGAATACGAGAAAGTCTTACGATATTCATTATACCCCGTATTTTTAAAAATAAACGCAAAAACAATAAAATTTTTAAAAGATAAGTCTTTACTCATATATGTCACCAGTTTTATAGGAAAAACATGAGCCTTTCCTACTCGGGCTTTCCTAACAGCTCGAACATGTTTCTTTTATAATCCTCAACGCCTGGTTGATCAAAAGGATTTACTTGTAATAAATACCCGCTTATTGCACAAGCTTTTTCAAAGAAGTAAACTAAATACCCAAATGTAAATGCGTCGAGTTGTGGAATGTTAATAATGATATTTGGAACGTCCCCATCTTGATGGGCTTTTAATGCTCCTTCAAAAATTTTACCATTCACTTCATGGACAGTTTTTCCTTCTAAGTAATTTAATCCATCGTAATTATCTTGGTCAAGCTCGATAGCAATATCCTTCTGAGTTGTTTCGATATGTAATAGTGTTTGAAATAAATTACGTTCACCATCTTGAATCAATTGACCAAGCGAGTGTAAATCCGTTGAAAAGGTAGCTGCAGCCGGAAATATTCCTTTTCCATCTTTCCCTTCACTTTCCCCAAATAATTGTTTCCACCATTCTTGAAAATAATGTAATTGGGGTTCATAGCTTATAAGCAGTTCGATTCCTTTATTTTGTTCATACAACATATTCCGAATAACTGCATATTGGTAACTTGGATTTTTATCAATCGCCCGATCTGTTAGTTCATCCATTGCCCTTTCCGCACCTTGCACCATGTCGTCAATGGAAATACCACTAACAGCAATTGGTAATAATCCAACTGCTGTTAAGACAGAGTAACGACCTCCGACATCGTCGGGAATGACGAATGTTTCGTATTTTTCTTGATCAGCAATTGTTTTTAATGCACCTTTTTCTCGATCTGTCGTTACATATATCCGCTTTTTAGCTTCCTCTTTTCCATATTTATCCTCGATGTATTTTTTGAAAATACGGAAAGCAATAGCAGGTTCAGTTGTTGTTCCGCTTTTTGAAATGACATTGATGGAAATATCTTTTCCTTCAAGTGCCTCGATTAAGTTGGATATATAAGTTGCGCTCATATTATGTCCAACAAAAATAACTTCAGGTGACTTTTTATTAGGCAATAGATGTTTAAAATCATGTGTGAGCATATCGATAGCAGCTCGTGCTCCTAGATAGGAGCCACCAATACCAATCACTAATAAAATATCGCTATTTGCTTTAATTCTTGCGGCAGCATGTTTGATTGCTTGAAATTCTGAAACATCATACGTTTTTGGTAAATCAAGCCACCCTAAAAAATCATTACCTTCACCGGTTTTTTCGTGTAATTTATCGTGTGCAGTATTTACTTTATTTTGAAAAGAATTAACTGGTTCGTTTAAAAATGGAATAGCATGTTCATTGTTTACTGAAATATAAGTCACTTAAACTCCTCCGATTCATTCGCTTATATAGTAGTGCATAAAATTATCTATAAGAGCGATTGGTGCAATTTAGCTAAGAATGGTCTGTTTGATATCTTCGTAGACAGACTGCCAAATAGTAGTGTCATTTGAAAAAGTATCACCAATTTTTTTAATATAATCTTTCCATGCTTCTTCATATCCAGCAGAGTCTTTTTCAGGTAGATTTGCTTTTTCTTTATTAACGAAAGCTTCCACTTCTGGAGCCATTGGACCCCATTTAGTAACTTCATTACCCGCTTCATCAATAAAAATAAATATAGGAATATATCTTTTATTATTTGTTAAATAGCGATCCATTAATTCCAAATGACTATCACGTGGTAAAAATCGAATCGGAATATTAGCAGCTTCTAACATTCTTAATAGAATTGGGATATCCATCATGCAATGGCCACACCAAACTTCTGCAAGGGAAATGACCCGTAAATTGGATTTTGATTGCAGCTTTTCGATATCTGCTTCTGGTACTTTAAAATTTTCATAAATATGAAAGAAAGATTCCCGATGTTTGTCTAGGTCTTTTGTGTATTCCTCTGTTGTAATTCCACGATTATACCAATCATTTAAACTCATGTTAAACGCTCCTTTATCAATTATTACTATAAGTGTACATAATTTTATGGAAAAGGTTAAGTAAATAAGATTTATAAGGTGTTTTTCACAATATAGTACAGATTTTTTATGTTGATTTTATGCTTTGTTTAAAAAGGGGGATATTCTCATCAATTTAAGCATGATTACCCATAGCGATGGATAATCTATTCCATAGATTAATTTGATTAATAATCATTACTAGGTCTGTATATTCTTTTTCATCATAGTAACTTCTCACACGTTCATACAGCTCATCACTGACTCCATTTTCAGAAATTAATGTCATTTTTTCAGCAAGTTCTAATGCTGTTTTTTCTTCCGTATTGAATAATTCTGTATTTTGCCATTCGGTTAATTGCTCAAGTTGTTCTTGTGATACTTTTAATTTTTTTGCTTTTTTTGTATGCATGTTTATACAGTAGGAGCATCCATTGATTTGTGATACTCTTAACTTAACTAATTCCGAAAGGCGTTTATCAATGGTAGAATTTCGTACATACTTTTCCATTTCCATAATATTTTCCATCGCCTTCGGGGCTAATTTAAAATAGTTGATTCGATTGTCCATATTTATATAGCCTCCGGCCTTGACGATGCCTTTACTGATCAATTTGCTCACTTTTTATTCCTCCTTTCTTTACGTATTTAACCTTATAAAACACCTGGAAATCTATTTATTTATATGCTAATTTTTATAAAGTGCAATACTTGTTGCACCATTAATTGTATCGTATAATATATGTAAAAAAATGGCAACACCATATAAAGAAGTCCTTTTCTTACATAATTATTTGAATATTCAAACTATAACTCCATAAACATTTTACTCATACTAAAGAAGTGCAACATATGGTAATTGTTCATGAGAAAACGAAACATAAATTTCCTAAATCTTTAAGTGATGAATATTTAAAATAATCTTTAGCTTTTAATGCGGGTGGAATGTGGAATATTTTAATGCAGTCGATTGATGATGACTTTTCTCATTCTTATACTGATTTAATAAAAACTTTTGAAGAAATTAGTAAATTTAATTCAGCGGATTGAGAAAATACTTTTTATGATCAATGTTTTAGAAGAATTAAAAGCAAATTAGTTGCATATTTCAATTATTTCGTTTATATTTAATTTACAATTACATATCGATTCCATTTTCGGGGCAGGGTGAAATTCCCGACCGACGGTAAATAGCAGATTTGCTAAAGCCCGTGACCTACTACATTTTTGTAGTGGCTGATCTGGTGAGATTCCAGAGCCGACAGTTACAGTCTGGATGGGAGAAGATGAAGCTAATCGTACAATAAAATTGTGCTTATTTGACGATGAAAATGCCCCTAGGACATAGTATATGTTTTAGGGGTTTTATGATTGTAAAATTAGCTTATTCCTTCATCGAAGTATGAGAATCGGTATGAAGATGAAGGAGGAAAAGAGTGTGCAAAAAAGTTCTTCAACAAGGTTAGTTAGAATGATTGTTATTTCGTTGTTAGCCGCATTATCTTTAGTATTATTTTTTATTAGTTTTCCGTTACCATTATTACCACCATATTTGAAAGTCGATTTTAGTGATGTACCTGCATTAATTGCGGGACTCATCTTCTCACCACTAGCTGGAATAATTGTTGTTTTATTGAAAAATGCTATTTACTTTATTGCAACAGGCGCAACAGATCCGGCTGGAGTTTTAGCTAATTTTATCGCAGGATCAGTATTTATTTTTCCTGTAGCCTATTTATATCATCGCTATAGTGGTATAAAAAGCATTATTTATGGATTAGTAATTGGAACATTTATTATGACAATCGTTATGAGTGTATTAAATTACTTTTTCATTTTACCAGCTTATGCACTTTTGATGAATTTAGAAATGACTACGACTATAAAATTAGCTACTGTAATGGGTGGGGTTTTACCTTTTAATTTAATAAAAGGTATTATAGTAGGGTTATTATTTAGTTTACTTTTCTTAAAGATGAAAGAGTGGATTGAACAAAAAAGAACCGAATTAGCAAGTTGACCGGCTAGATGTAAGATCTACACACTATACTACGAATTACGAAAATAAAAAACCAGATGAAATCAAGTTTGTATAACTTGACTTTATCTGGTTTATTTTTTCTCCGTTACAAAATCTTTATGTTAGTCATGAGTAATGTTAAATTCAAATTTATTATCTTTTACGAAATTTCCATCTTGAAATGTTCTTTCTACAAAGGTTACTTCGTTATTGTGTGTAACAAGGATAACTGTTGATGATCTCGTTCCATATTTTTCAGATTGAATAAAAATAGGGGAGAGAAGGCGCTCAATTTCCACATCGACCCCTGTTTTTGGTAAATCAATATCTTGTGCTCTATTTTGATTATTCAACAAGTTAAATAATTTTTCAATTGCTATATTTTCATCTTGATGTACATATTGTTCAATAGAGTTTTTAAGTAATTCTGCTTTTGGCCAAGGTGTATTCAGTAAATGATTACTTAATGCATGGGTACCATTGTCGATGGAAATGATATCTTGTTGGCGATTGCCGTAATAATATAATTGATTTACATTTCCAACTATTACATTAAACCCGTTATATGCCTCATTATTAGTCCGTAATCTTTCCAAAAAATTGATAGGAGATTCGTTACCTGTTAAATACGATGTGACAATTTCTCCACGTGATTTCTTTCCTTTAAGATTCATTGTTTTTTCTCGATAATTTGTTAATGCGGCTAAACGGCCTGACTTAGTAATACCTAGCCAAGTCCCCATTTGTTCAAGGTCCCTGCCGCCTAATAGGAAAGGGAAATCATCCCAAAAATGAGCCTCCTTTGTTGGGCGAGCATAAGATTCATCTCGATTCGCACAAAATATGAGTTTATATATAGGGTGTTGCCCCATATGAAAGCTGAGGAGGCACATGTTCATCGCATCCTTTCTCTAAAATACAACTACTGATCCAGAAAAAATGTTGGTGTTTTATATGTTTACCCTTTTCGTTTTTGTACGACACCTAATGTACAACGAGAAATACAAACTAATCGTTCTTCTTCATCCGTAATATGAATTTCCCAAACCATCGTTGTTCTTCCGATATGTATAGGTTTTGCGGTAGCGCGAACGATTCCTTCCCGTTTACTTCGGACATGATTTGCATTAATTTCTACTCCAAAGACGGCTTCTTTTTCTTGATCAATATTTAAAAACCCACCTATACTTGCTGCTGTTTCAGCTAATAAAACACTAGCACCACCGTGCAAATATCCGGCCGGTTGATGGGTCCGTTCATCAACAGGCATTGTCATCACAACACAATCTTTTTCTAATGAAACTGTTTCAATTCCAAGGGATTCCATTAAATCATTTTTCATCTTTTCTTCCCCCAATTATATAAATTTGCTTATGATTAATGATATTCCAAGTAAAATGCCATAGATTGAATTTGTTTTACCAGTTGCAACCATTGCCGGCATCATTTCAATCGGTTCTGTTTTGCCAATAAAACCGCGGATAACATCTA
>Ga0209487_1002583_pt1 | contig 14644 bp, 17 predicted proteins | sample Poulit2012_FD_187524 | JGI IMG/M metagenome (GOLD analysis project Ga0209487, IMG submission 187524) | Agricultural soil microbial communities from Georgia to study Nitrogen management - Poultry litter 2012 (SPAdes) (version 2) | ecosystem: Environmental > Terrestrial > Soil > Agricultural land... | reverse complement strand
CCCAAATTTCATCTAACTTATCAGCATAAAAGTCAATGGCTTTTTTGTAACTGATTATTTTTTCATCTGTAGTTGTTTCTATTAGGCATTTCAATAGCAACTCCATCGCTTTACTATGCTCATTCAAATTATATAATGTCATAGCATAGAACGTTTGAATGGCTTTATTGTTTGGAAATAACTCCATTCCTTTATGAAAGGTACTTTTTGACTTTTCATAGTCTCCCAATGTGCGATATGTACTGCCTAATCCTAATAAAGCTCCTTCTAATTCGTGTGGTGATAATCCTCGTTTGATTGCTTTTTCATAATAAGGCACTGCTTTTCTCTCTTCTCCCGTTAAGTCAAAACTCCAGGCACATTGATAATTAACCGATGCATCATCCGGAGAAGTCTTCACTAATTTCATTAGTAGCTTGTTAGATTCCTTAATATTTCCTTTTTCCCGTAAATCAATCGCTTTAGTTAATTCATCCTTTGTCATATTTCACCTCGCTTCATATTTACTCTCATTACTTGAAGCATGAAATCACTAATTAATACAAAATCTCCTTTTCAAATATACAAAAACTCTCACTCTCATTTTCTATAAGCCTTTCATTTTTTAAAAATAAATATCCTTCGTCATCAATTCCATAACCGATTGGGGCATTAACTTTTTTCATAGCTAGTTTCAAGTTTTCCTCTTCATTCCACTTACTGAAATGAACACTGATTACACAATCACTAATTAGCCCTAACCCCTTCAAAAAGAGGTGTTCTTTTTTCACATTATCTACTGGTGAAATGACACAACTCTCTGGGCTAATCAAAGCTCCTGCTGAAAATCCTGCTACCGGCACTCCATCATGATACATTTGTATAACCTGCTCACCAATTGCTGTATCAACGATAAATTTTCGATAAAGCTCTGTTTCCCCACCGGAAATGATTATTCCCGTACACGTTTTCAACTCCTTTATAGTTGCATGGTCTGGGCTAGAAGAAAGAGCGATATAGCTAAACTGCTTTAAATCATTCTCCTCTAACACAGAGGTATATTTTTGCATGTATTCTTTCCAACCGTCCCTTATGATAAATAAAATGGCGATTTTTCCCTTGCCATTTAACGAAAGATCACTGAATTTCTTCCCAAGGTTTTTGCTGAATGGTGGACTTCCTCCAAATAGAAATAAATGTCTATCTCTCACCTGTTCACCTCCATAAAAAGATTTCTGTATTTCCTCAATGCATTTTTTGCTCCTCAATATAATCTATCTTGTTAAATCCATTTGTTGCTTAATCCAAGACACATTAATTTTTTATTACTTCCTCAATACTATTTAATTCGTTCACAGTTAAAAAATTTCGTGTATCTTCATCTAAGTCAAGAATAAGATCAACCCAAAAATTATCAGATACACTATTATCTTCATAATTACTTCTAAACTCATCGCTATCAAATTCTATTTCTCCTTTATCACCTGAAGTACCAGCAACATTTTTAAATACCGAATTCACCCATAATGAATTCAGTTCTTTTAGCTGCATCATTTTATCTTCCATTACATCATTGAGCTCATAAATCACTTCATCCATATTATCAAAGTCGGCTTCTTCATCCCCATTCATTTCGGAAAAGAAATCAGCTATTTGTGCTGCAGTTTCTGCAGTTTCATTATGGAACACCTCACTTTTTATTCGATTAAATTGAGAAGCTACACTTCCATAGTGTTGTGGGAACTCCAAAATGTTATAAGCATTCCATTTGAGCCTATCGGCATCACCTCTAGTGATGACTTCTTCTTCCAAAATATTCTCATACAATTTATAGTTTTCGATAATTGATACTACAAGTGTGCTCATATCGTTATAAATATCAATAGAAATGTATTCTTCATACATCCTTTTTTCTTGGTGCAAATTATAAAAATAAATAAGCAAAGTAATGAATAATAAAAAAACTAGAAGGTTTTTAAGTTTTTTCTTTATTACCATCACCCCCTTTTTTCTTGATTCATTTTCCGACGATTACTTTTCTTTATTATACAAAAATAGGTTGTTTTTTGATAGAGTATATTTAGAAAAGAAGGAATTTTCGTTAATGTTTAGATGATTGCTGTATGAATTCTTAGAATGGAGAGATGTATCTTGCTAAATAACATAAATTCTTCCCAAGGGAAATGCCAGGTATCTATTACTACAAGTGATGAAGCAGACCAGATCATTTATCTTTTAAAAGATGTTGCTCATTGGCTAAAAGAAAATGAAATTGGTCAGTGGGGATTTCTCGCAGAGGGAGGAGATGATGAAGAAATAAAACAGGCTATACAAAATCAAGAGACATATTCTGTTAAAAGAGGTGGAGAAATTGTTGCCACCTATACCTTATATAAAGAACAAACTGGATGGGACCGGCATCTTTGGGGTGATTTAAAAGATGAAGCTATCTATCTCCATCGACTGGCATTAACCCGTTCTGAAATCGGTTCTGGACTAGGAAAAGGACTGATGCGGTGGATAGAAAAATATACAAAAGGTGAAGGAATACATACGTTAAGATTAGATTGTGTAGAGAATAATACAAAGTTAAATTCCTTTTATGAAAATAGTGGATTTGAAAAACAAGGGGCTAATCATGCGTTCTCTTTATATCAAAAAGATTTATAATAAAATGGTCAGAACTATCTTCACAGACAGATGAGCATGAGTTCTCCCCCAAGAGAGTAGTTTAAAAAGATATGAAAAACCAAATTAGTGCAGGAGTAACCAATAAAGTTTCTTTCCAAACATGAGACTGTATCCAATTTCTCTTAGGACTTCCACTGCAGCATTAATGATTTGTTCTCTCCTGGCTTCAGCTATCAAGTATTGTTTGTTTTCCAATTAAATATCCACCTTCGCATTGAATTGAATGGTCATTTTTTAATTTGATTATTCAATTACTGCGCCCGTTAATTGAAGACCTCATCAAGTAAACCCCAAATGAGGGTTCTATAAAATTGTTGGATAATTTCAAGGCATTATCCAATATCCTAACATAAAAGAACTATAGGAGTAGTAGTTAGTAACGTTAAATAGAATAAAAGATGCACACGTACTTTTCCCTTCGTGTGCATCTTTAGGTTAAAGGCATCCAGTACTTCTAGATCATTATTTACTTAAATCAGTCTATAGCTGTTACTCTGATTTCAACTCTCATTTTAGGATGTCCTAACGCAGTAACGCCGACATTCGTCCAAACAGGTTTATGATTTGGCATATACTGTTTAAACAACGACCCCATCGTTTCATTCATTTCATCTTGATGACCGGCTAGACCAACATGATAAGAATTAACATGAATAACTTGTTCCCAACTGGAGTTCATCTTTTCAAGAATATTTTCCACATTTTTAAAAGCTTGTTCGATTTCATCTTTTAAATCAGACGGGAAATTAAACGCATCGTCCCATCCTCCTTGTCCGGAAATTTCAACTCGATCATCAATACGAACCGCTTGAGCGTAAACATCATCTTGTTTTTGAGTAAAGAATTTTACATTTTTCATTTGTTACATTCCTTTCTTTAATGAAATAATCATCTACTAATCTTCTTTATGGTAAAACGCATGGTGGTGTTCTTCAGCTCGATTATCAAGAATTCTTTTTTCAATGTTTATTGGAAGTCAACCATTAACTCGTCTACAATTCCCTTAACAGATTTCTTTTCTTTAATCATATCAATTGCTGTATTAGTTGATACGATACCTTGTGAAATCTTTCCTTCAAGCATACCTGAACGTGCAGCACCTCGATTTGTAATTTCTTTTTCTACATCATCAGACGGAGTGCCATTTTTGTACATCACTTCTAATTCAATAGCAGACCTGTGTGGAGTAGAACGTTGCAAAGAAGAAACGAGTAATAAATCTTCTCCCCTGTATTCTATAATGTCTTGCTTAGCCCGTTCTAAAGCAGGGTTCTCATCAGAAACAATAAACCGTGTTCCAATATAAACACCTTCAGCACCTAAAGCTATTGCCGCTCTTACACCGCGTATATCATTAATCCCCCCTGTAGCCACAACAGGAATATTAACTGCGTCAACTATAGTTGGCACAATGGAAAACTTCCCTATTGCTCGTTGAGGAATGTGTCCTCCCTCGTCATAACCAGTAGCGACTATAAGGTCAACTCCATTTTCCTCGGCAATCTTAGCGCCAGATATTGATGGAGTTAATTCCCTAAAGATAATTGTTCCACCCCGTTTTTTAATATCTTGAAAAACATTTGAATTTACTTCTCCAACAGCAACAATAATCTTTACACCTTCTTCAAATGCTACATTCAGTGTAGTCTTAAGATGTTTATCATCTTCTTCCATGCCTTCCGGTGGGCAATACATATTGATTCCAAACGGCTTATCAGTCAATTTCTTAATCTCTTTTATTTCACCGCGAATTTTTTCCTCTAACGAAACATTTTGATCATAAGCATGCGGTCCAGCATTAAACCCTAGTATTCCTAACGCCCCTGCATTAGAAACAGCTGCTACAAATTTAGCGTTTGTCAGCCAGTTTAATGGAGCTTGAATAATTGGATATTGAATGCCTAACACATCTTGTACTCTATTGCTTTTATTAATAATCATATTTTCACCCCATGTAAAGAATTATATATAACAATAAATCCTATAGTTACTATAGGGTCAAGGATAGTTACTTAAGAAAGTAATGTATGAACCCAAATCAATCCCTTTGTCAAGAATGTGTGTGGCATATCAACCTTTTAGGAAAAGTAAACAACTTTATTGTCACTCAAGCTGTAGTACTTTTCTCTGCTCTACCAGCCACGCTCGTATTGCGGTGGTATTTCCAGGTTATCCAATTGATGGACATCCATTGCAGCCTTTCTAGGGAAATAGGGATCCCTAAGCATTTCTCTTGCCATCAGCACAAGATCACATCTTCCGTTGCGAATGTGGTCATCAGCTTGCATGCCATCGGTAATTAATCCCACACCAGCTGTAGCAATACAAGCTTCATGACGGATTTTTTCCGCGAAGGATAGCTGATAACCTGGACCAACATCAATGGATGGGTTCGGTGTATTTCCACCGGAACTGCAGTCGATCAGATCGACTCCTTCTGCTTTTAAGCGTTTGGACAATTCCACAGAATCTTCTATGGTCCAGCCGCCTTCTTCCCAGTCAGAGCTGGATATACGCACGGTAAACGGCAGATGATCCGGCCATTCCTCACGCATGACCCGAACCGTTTCCAGCACAAAGCGAATTCGATTTTCAAAACTTCCACCGTATTCATCTGTCCGCTGATTGCTTAGCGGTGAATAGAAACTATGAGCCAAATAGCCATGTGCCGCGTGAAACTCAACCCATTCAAATCCTGCTTCCCGGGCTCTGACCGTCGCTTGACGAAACGCCTCTTTTACCTCTTGAATATCCTCTTTTGACAGTTCTTTTGGCACTCTATTCTCCCCGGAAAACGGGACCGCACTTGGTGCAACGACTTCCCAGCCGCCTTGCTCATCTGGAACGTCAACACCGTAGTCTTTCTCCTTCCACGGGGCATAGGTGGATGCTTTTCTTCCAGCATGGGCAATCTGAATTCCCGGAACAGCTCCCTGTTCTTTAATAAACTGGGTAATCCTTTGAAAAGCCTCTGTATGTTTGTCTGAATAAATGCCCAGATCTTCCGGTGAAATTCGTCCACGCGGCTCAACCGCTGTGGCCTCGGCAATAACAAGCCCTGCACCACCAACAGCCCGTGATCCAAGATGTACGAGATGCCAATCATTCGGCACCCCATCCTCTGCACTGTATTGGCACATCGGTGAAACGCCAATTCTATTGCGTAACGTTATATTCTTTATTTTTAATGAAGAAAATAGATGTGGCATGATAAAGATCTCCTTTCTTATTTAGAATGTATAAAACTGTATAATCTTAGGCCATTTTTAAATATGGCCGTGAATTTTGCGATCGCATCGATAAATGTTCCTTTTTTAACGCTTTTACTGTTTCATAGGACTTTTTTGTTGGATATAGTCTGCCATTAATTCCTTGACGATGTCTTCGCAACTTTTTACTTCTTGAATCATATCAATCGCCGTGTTTACAGAAACAATACCTTCATCAAGCTTGCCTTCGAGCATTCCCGGTCGAAGGCTCATTTCCTCGTTGGAAGATGTTCCGTTTTCATAGTTTTTTTCTAATTCCAGTGCTAATTTATGTGGTGTGGAACGCTGCAATGCGGAAACGAAAACAAGATCATGCGCTTTTGATCGAATAATATCTTGCTTCGTTATGTCGGAAGCCGGGCACTCTTTTGAGACAATAAAACGAGTCCCTGCATAGACGCCTTCCGCACCCAAAGCGAACGCGGCTCTTACGCCACGTATATCATTAATTCCGCCTGCCGCTATCACTGGAATATCGACAGCATCAACGATTGTTGGGACGATCGAAAAAGTGCCAATCCTGTTTTGTGGAATCACTCCACCTTCATCGTAGCCAGTTGCAATAATCATATCTGCACCGGTTTCCTCAGCCTTTTTTGCCGCATCAGGTGTCGGCGTCAATTCATGGTGAATCAGTGTTGCATGATTTTCTTTTACTTTTTGGAATAATGCTTTGTTGACAGTGCCCACACTTACAAATGTTTTTACGCCCGCTTCCAAAGCGACATCGATGACAGTTTGAGCGTACGTATCATCTTTTCCCTCTTTAGGTAAGATAACATTCACAGCAAAATTTTTATCCGTTTTCGCTTTAACCTTACGTAATTCATTACGATATCGATTTTCTGTGCTGATTTTTTTTGATCCATTATATTTTGCACCAGCATTCGGTCCCAAGACACCCATTCCTCCAGCATTGGATACAGCTGCTACCATATTAGCATTGGTGATCCAGTTCATAGCTGCTTGAACAATCGGATATTGCATGCCAAGTATTTCGCAGACTCGATTATTATTTCCCATAAAATCTCCTTACTGTTTCTGTTATTTATATCACAAATCATAAACCCTGTAGTAACTATAGGGTCAACATACAATTTTCATCACTTCTCTAATTCAGAGCCAAAGTGATTCATTAGTTCGGCTTAGAACCTCCAGTTATATGTTGGTTTTTGTGTATTTGTAGGATCACCAATCAACGGCAATCGTTCTAACATGTTTTGCAATGCATACGAGTCCCATGGGAAATGTTCCGTAATCCCTAAACCAATGACTTCATGTTGGTTTGCAACATCTTGTAATAAACGTATAACTGTTTCAAAAGAAACGCCTTGCTCTGCATTTTTAACTGTTTCTACAAAAAGATCTGGTCTTGCCGGTAAAACCGAACGAAACTCCATGAAATCCAGGACATCTAAATCAAAATGAATAAAAACTTTCGAAGCCTTTACGGACTTTAACCAATCCAAGACGATAGAGCTATCCTCGGCAATAGCACTGGGAGCCACTGTTGTTAGATTAAGCTGATCAAGTAATTCTTTTTCAGTATGCATCCATTGCCTTAAACCCACCATAAGGACATTCTCCGGCTTTAATGGTTTAGGAACATGCGCGACAAATTCATCATCGCCATGACCGAGTAAGTTAGCTAAGACATGAGCGTGATGTTCTTTTTGATTTGTTTTATTATCCGTGTCCGGATGCGCGTCAACCCAAAGAACAGCAACATCTTCATCATATTTCTCATTCATGAAGGCAATAGGTGCCAAATCAACCGCGCAATCACCTCCTAAAACGATAACTTGATCTGGCTGATTCCCTTTTAATGTTTTTTCGGCATACGTTAACTGCTCAATTAAAGGCTCTCTAGCAAAAATACCTTCATTCGTGGACAAATCATCATTCAATGATACGGGTATCTCAACCTGCTTATCGCTGTGGCTTGGCGCAAGAAAATCTAACATCTTTGCTCCGAGAAAATAAGGTGGATTATCGCCTCCTTGCCACTGAGGAAATAACAAACGTAGCGTGTTTTTAGTACTCATCACTGAACCCCCATTGATTTTCTATTATTTGTACCCTTTGTTGAATTTAGGGATACATAAATAGCCGAGAATATTTAATCGACTTAAAATAAAAATAAACCCTATAGCAACTATAGGGTCAAGAGAAAAACTCTTTTCAAATTATGGGTAACATGATTTTTTTAAAGCTATTGCGTAATGCGCAGGCGCAGTTCGGTTAAAAACGTCTCGTCCTTTAAGGAACTATAACTCGTCGGTAACGACAATTGATAAACAGTGTCATCTGTTTTAATATTGTTGTCCTTAATATATTGTTTCAATTGATTGTAGTAAGCCATGTAGTTATCCTCTTTAGATGATCCATCAAATGAAATGCAAACAAAAGTGCCTCCAGGGATACAATCTCGGGTAATAGGATATTCAACTTCAAATGATACATCTTTAGCCACGGACGTATACATATATTTGTATTCAATAGCGTCATCGTCATCATAGGATTTTAAATCAAAGATGTAACCGTAATGATTATCAATAATACATCCTTTTTCCTCAAGGATCGTTGCTAGCTTACGTGCATCTAAGCCGGGATTGTCATTCAAGTTAAGGTACGGGGTCTCGACCTTCAAAATATCCTCTTCATGTTTTTCTCTAAAATAAACGGTTCCTTTTTCCATACTGCAAATTTCCATTTGCTCATTCAATTGTCGCCTTCGTTTCTGAAGCAAACACCTTGATGACTCCAATCGATTTAATTCATCCTCAATGACAAACTCTTGATTATCTAAAAACGTACGCATGTCATTGGGTGTATTGAGAATTGTCTCTTTGATTTCCTCTAAAGGGGTTTGAATACCTTTTAAGTATTTTATAATATCCAAATAAAAAAATTGCTTAAGATGATAGTAACGATAACCGTTATTCGGGTCTGTATAGTCAGGCTTGAAGACACCTAGCTTATCGTAATAACGTAATGTTTGAATGGATATATTGTTTAAACGAGCAGTCTCGCCAATTGTAAAATGATCTTTCATAGGAGCAACTCCTTAAATGCTTTTAATTCGTTACTATAAGATAATCAGGAGCGTAAAGTCAATGAAACCAGCCTTTAGTTCCAAAAAAAATCGTCTATGATTAGTACAACAATCGATATAGAATTATTCCAAAAATCTTTTGCTCTTATTCCGTTAAATGTCCCGATCCTGTATAACCTTTATTCCGTTAATGCGCCGATTGCTGTAACTGATATTCATCAGTTTTTTTATTTTTCGCAGTATAAATGTACTCGTGACTTGGCTCTCCTCTGAAAAAGTCAGCATTTTCTTCAAAGCTCACATACTCAAATCCTAAACGTTTAACTAGTTCAATCAACTTCGTATTTCTAGTGTCTATGCACGCTTCAAATTCAATAATTTCATATTCCTTTATTAATTTATTTATCATCAACAGCAAAGCTTGCGTAGCATATCCCTTTCCCCAATAATTTGAATTTAAGATATAAGCAACGGATACTTTTTTATCGTTCATGAATAGTGTCGCTTGAAGGGTTCCGATATATTGTGATATTCCGCTATCAAAGCATAATTTAACCAAATTTCATCCAAATGAGAGGGAGCCCCTTTGGACAAAACATCAAATCTGTTGGGGAGCTTCTTCGCTTATAGGTGGATTTTCAGGAATATAAATATAAATTTTCAGGTCTTTTAATACCTCAAATAATCTTGACGCATAATCTTTTTTCAATGGCTCTAACATCAATGATTTAGACGTAAATTTTTCGCTCATATAAGTCTCCTCGCTATTTTTATCGTCATCTGTTTTATACTATAATCTGGCTCGATGATTGAATAAAATTGTTAAGCAATCGCGTCCTTTTCTGGAAGATCGCTGCAAAGCAACATTAAGTTCGTTCTAATAATTTTGCTGCCTCTTTTGCTGTTGGAATCTCAAGGACGTTCTTTTCAGCAAATTCGGTTCCTTGTGGATCTCCGCTTGCTTTAATTTCCTGTGCAGCATTTTCAAAGTCATATGTAGTCCGACGATATTCAACCCCCTCTGGGTTAATTAGAATCCAGTACGCCCCCGGTTCATCAGCAAAGGGCATTCCCACACTACCAGCATTGAAAATACGTGTATCGCCTACCCGTCTCTCAAATTGCATATGGGTGTGCCCGCAAATAACAGTTTTTTGTTGGACATCCGAAAAAATATCGGTTACTTGCTCCTGTGAGGTAAGAGGTGTAAAAATGTCTTCGTCACTACTCGGCGTGGCATGGCAAAATAAAATATCTCCTAATCCATCAACGGAAACTGTGATTGTTGTTGGTAATTCAGATAGAAAGCCTATTTGAACGTTGGTTAATTGTTCAGCAACCCATTGTGTCTTTTCACGCCCCTTTTCCGACATAGCAGAGGGAAGTGTCTTACCATCAAATGCCATTACCACTTCCCTATCGCCATTCCCGCGAATAAAGTTCGCCTTCTCATTCAATGACAAAACCTGTTCCAAAGATTGTTTAGGCATAGGTCCAGAAACAATATCCCCGCCAATGACAATTGAATCCGGTTTGATTTCTTCAAGTTCCTCTAACACAGCGTTCAAGGCTGGTAAATTACCATGAATATCATAGAGTGCTGCAATTTTCATTTCTAACCACTCCGTTAAAGTGTTTTTACATTGTGATGACTACTAAAAATGCTTCTTTATCAAAAATTCTTAATTAAAATGGCCCATTTCCGCAAGATAGGACGCCGGTTCTTATTCCAGATAGGCGCCCATTGTGGGGCAATTGCTTTGCTAAGTAGAATGCTCTTAATTGATTGCTTTGTAAAATCGAATAAGTTCACACCAAAGTGGAACAATAAATCTAGATTAAATTTGTGGCATTGGAGTGAATTAATCCCGTGATCAATAAAATAATTTTGTTTGCTGCCTTAATTTTGCCTTGGTTTACCCTGCTTTTCACCAACCCCAGAACACGAAAGAAATATATGCCTGTAACTATTTTTACTTCATTATTGATGACAATTATCTTTCAAATAGCATATACCTATAAATGGTGGATCATTTATGAACAGATTGTCCCGTGGGGCTATATGATTGATGTAAGCTTTGCTTATGGTATTTTCTCAGTCGGGACATTTTGGATATTCAAATGGACATCACACAAATTTATGCTGTATACAATTGTGAATTTAATAATGGATGTAATTATGGCTTTTATCACTCTCCCCATTTTAAGTGTTTTAGGTATAGCTACATATAAAAATATTTCTCCTTGGCAGTATTTTTTAGTGATGTTTGGTCTTTCATTCGTTATTTATGGTTACCAAAAATGGCAACAAAAAATATATAATTCAGATTGAACTAGTACGTTTTAATGTTCTGCTTGATATGCATATAACATGTGTGTTCAATAATATACTATCTTTTTTCAACAATCGTCACCAATAGGTAAGTGTTTGAAGTTATCTCCGGCTTTCCCCTGCTCCACACGGAACGTGCAAGTTTCTCCGCATTCCGCGTTCCATCTAACGTAATCTACTGGATTATAAGATCCTCGTTACTTCATGTTTAGAATTTCTTAGATAGCTTAAAGCCCGCATTTATCACAAAAACGATTGACTTTTTCTATCATCGCTCCTGTAAGTTGAAGCATTTTTATGAGTTCATGAATCATCCTCTTATCCTTCATATGAATCAGTCTGTGTACTTCTTTATGGAGAATGCGAAGATTTATGAATTGGTCGCTTCCTCCAAGGCTTACAGGTACATAGTGATGACAATGGACCTCTGAAGCAGGCACTTCAGCATGCAGGAGCATTGACGTGATGGTTTTGGGAAACATGGTTCAATCGATCCCATCATTGGTTGTAAAGTTAGGATTACACGCTACGTAACCCCCCTGCCTTTCACGCGTAAGAGCATTTATAGCAGAACTTGTCGAGCGTGGCCCGTTTGTGGCATAGAAAGGATTAGAGTACGCCCCTTTTTATTTTTGCTTATTAAGTGGTTTTGTCCCTTCAATAACTTTTGTTTACGATTTCTAAAAGCCGGCTCATATTTCCCGATGAAATATTTTCAGATAATCTCGCTGCAGCTATGAATGGAGCCCACTCTAATATTTCTGATTTTAACAGTCCACTCTTTTTACAATATATTTGCAAATACATATCTGCAAGTTCACTCGAAACCTCAGAATATAACAGATAAGATCGGTATACGTCAGCGCGAATATCTCCTGCGCTGGCATCAACCCAGTCTATAACGACCACCCGATTATTTTCCTTAATCAAATTAAATAAGTGAAAGTCACCATGACAAAGTTTAGGTTCGTATGTAAATGACCCCAACCTTTTTAATAAGATTGATTTTTTCTTTTTATCTAAACTATTTACTCCCTCAATTTGCCGATGTAATTTATCATACATTGATTCGATTGCATCCGCTGTATAACTATGAATGGCAAGTTGCATATCAACCGAAATACTAAGATAATGTTCTGCTCGACTTTTATCTTTGAATAATAAATCTCCTAAAGTATCTCCTCTAATATATTCCATTACGATTGCTTGTTTTCCATTAATTTTGATAACATCTAAAACTTCAGGCACAGGGAGACCGCAAGAAGAGGCATACTTTTGTTTATCAACTTCCTTTAAAGATTCAGTGTCCGGCAAGAAATCCTTAAACACTTTTATAATTTTATGATCAGAAAGGTAAATCTTCGCAGTATTCCCTTCCGCAATCGGAGTACCTAAATTCATTCAACCCTCTCCCTGTACCTTGACAAAAATCTAGTCAATCTTTCGGTAAGTTAAACTTAATTGTTAACTTCCACTCCACCTAAAATGGTTAAACAGTTCATCTTCAACACAACCGGTCGATCATTTTCACTGCGAGTACGAGTATTATCTTCCCAGCCTCCTAAAATTGGAAAACCTGAGAACTCGACATGGACATGGTCGGGTACTGTTATGCTTATGCCACCTAAAACTGTAGTCAAATCCATCGTCGCGCCTTCTTCTGGAATTGTGATTTCACGAAGGTCAATTTCTGCACCGCCAAGTACCGTCAAAATACTTCCACCTTGAAAGTTTTCTGAGCGACTCTTAATTTCAGCACCTGACAAGATCACTGACGTATTAAGTTCCTCATTTGTATGTGCTTTCTTCTCACGCTTTACTCGTGTAAACAATATAGAAAAACCGATAAAGATAAAAATGAGTGGCCATAAATATGTAATTAAATTTACATCGAGTAATTGATTAAGTAAAAGCAGGACACCGACAAACAGAAACAAGAGACCTGATGCTATCGACGTGCGATTAACTAATTGTATGATACCGATAAAAATAATGATAAGCGGCCACCATGCAGACAGTATTTCTGGAAAATCAATAATATGAAACTCATGCAATAAAAAACCGATACCAAACGCTAAGAAAAACAACCCAATCCAAAATTTGTTAGACATCTATATTCCTCCCTTTTAAATAATACTGTTCAATGTATTTTTATATACGTATATTTCATCTAAGCAATAAACTGAGTAAACCAAGCAATATATTTTGCCCCTGGTATCAAAAATAACTGTGCCAGCAATGTACCTAACAGCCGTGCTAAGACGCAGATTATTAATGAAGATAGGTCTCTATTTCATCAGATAAAGTTTCTTGCTCGTGAGGATACCAATACCACGTTTCTCCGTCATAGCTCATTTGAAAATACAGAGCGACCACCTCTTTTGTATAAAAAACGAGCCAATATATTTCCGGATCTCCGTTATCAATGTTAGGTTCAAATTCTATATTTTCTTCTCCCTCGTCTAACACCTCTAAAAGCCGTTTTATCTCCGCCTCACCTGTTAATGATTGAACGAGTTTTGGATCCATATAACCTTCGTAGATTTCAACTTCGGTCAATGCATCTCTGTTCACTTTTTCAAATTGCCAATTGTCGTCTAAACCATCTGCTTGGTATAACCGATAGCTATTGACCTCATCTTCATCTTTAATCGCAATCATACCTTCCTTACCGATGACATCATATATTGGTGTCCCTTTTTCCCAATAGGCGGCATCGCCATTTTTCACTTGGTAGTGTGGATCCGTCACATTTTCAGAGACTTTAAATTCAGTTTTTGCTATCTCATGCCCTATATAACTTTCGTCTGCAATCGCAGCCGTATAAATAACCGAATACTGTTGGTCATCAATTTTTACAAAATCTACCCACTCAATGTCTATATGGGATTCTTCCGCCTCTGGCAGTTCTACAGATTGGCATGCTGTGAAAGTTATGAGCAGTAAGATAGCCAAAAATAATCTCCTCATTGATAAACCTTCTCTCAACTGCACTGATCAATAAGCGATTACAATCTAATGGGGGTATTTTCTAGCGTTTAAACTTTATGCAACTTAATTTTAACATAATATTCTAAAAACAAATAGGGAATTTGAAAATTCTTTGCGGGGCTACATTGATATCTGAAATGAAACGAAGGGCTATAGAATTGCTTGAGAGGCTATAGACCGAAACGAAGGGCTATAGATTCGTTTAAAAGGCTATAAAATCAAATGAAGGGGCTATTGAAAAGTTTGATGGGCTTTAATATCGGCGATTCCGTATCCTAGTTTGCGCAGTTCTTTTATTTTTTCTATTCTAGCCATTGTTTTTACTCT
>Ga0209487_1002581_pt1 | contig 14647 bp, 11 predicted proteins | sample Poulit2012_FD_187524 | JGI IMG/M metagenome (GOLD analysis project Ga0209487, IMG submission 187524) | Agricultural soil microbial communities from Georgia to study Nitrogen management - Poultry litter 2012 (SPAdes) (version 2) | ecosystem: Environmental > Terrestrial > Soil > Agricultural land... | reverse complement strand
TAATTGAACTGTCTGTTTTAGAAATTGATCATGAAAATGAAGAAATTAAAACAGTGATTACAAATGGCGGTATCATTAAAGATAAAAAAGGCGTTAATGTACCAAGTGCACGTGTTAACTTACCGTCAATTACTGATAAAGATGTTAGTGATATTAAATTCGGTATTGAACAAGAAGTTGATTTTATAGCAGCTTCTTTTGTTCGTAGTGCCGAAGATGTCTTTGCGATTAAGCGTGTTTTAGAAGAAAATAAAGGCGAAAATTTACAAATCATTTCTAAAATTGAAAACCAAGAAGGTGTAGACAATTTTAGTAAGATTTTAGAAGCAAGCTATGGCATTATGGTCGCACGCGGTGATTTAGGTGTAGAGATTCCTGCAGAAGACGTACCTTTAGTCCAAAAAAGACTTATTCAACAATGTAATGACGTTGGAAAAGCAGTTATTACAGCTACACAAATGCTAGATTCAATGCAGTCAGACCCAAGGCCAACACGCGCAGAAGCATCTGACGTTGCAAATGCTATTTTAGATGGAACGGATGCAATTATGTTATCTGGTGAAACTGCTGCTGGAGATTTTCCAGTTGAATCAGTTCAAACAATGAACCGAATAGCATTAAAAACAGAATCAGGCCTTGATCATGCCTTAATATTAAAGAAAAGATCTCAAAAAACATCAATGACAATTACTGATGCAATTAGCCAATCAGTTACACATACAGCTGCCAATTTAGGTGTTAGTGCAATTATAACTCCAACACAAAGTGGTCATTCAGCTAGAATGGTAGCAAAATACCGTCCTGAATCACCTATTATTGCTGTTACATTTAATGAGTCAGTAAAAAGACGTTTATCGCTTGTGTGGGGGATTTATCCAGTTAGAGGGATAGAAGCATCTACAACTGATGAATTGTTAGATACTGCAGTTAATAAAGGATTAGAAACAGAAATAATTGATCGCGGTAGTAAAGTTATTATTACAGCAGGCGTGCCGGTTGGTGTTAGTGGCACAACTAACTTAATGAAAGTTCACGTGATTGGTAATGTAATCGCGAGTGGTGAAGGTGTTGGACGCCATTATGCTTATGGTGAAGTCGTTCTTGCTAAAAATGCTAAAGAAGCGAATGAAAAAATGGAACTTGGAGACATATTAGTAACAAAAGCAACAGATAAAGATATGTTGCCAGCTATTCAACTAGCAAGTGGAATTGTTACTGAAGAAGGTGGATTAACGTCACACGCAGCGATAGTAGGATTAGATTTAGGAATACCTGTTATTGTCGGTGTTGACTCAATTGACGTCTTTTCAGAAGGAGAAGATATAACAATTGACGGTGGAACAGGTGACATCCATCAAGGTCATGCTAGTGTTTTATAAACTTATTTAAGAAGGTGATACAATGTTTTATTGGCTACTTTTAACGTTTCTAGTAGTCCCGGCCCTTGAAATTACTCTATTTATTTGGTTAGGTGGATATATAGGTCCTTGGTGGGTGTTTACTATTATTATGGTGACAGGAATATTAGGTGTAGGGTTTGCTAAAAAAGAAGGATCTGAAGCATTAAAAAAGGTTCGACAATCTATGCAAGCCGGTGTACCACCTGGTGATCATATTTTAGATGGTATCACAATTCTAATTGCAGGTATCGTATTATTTATACCAGGGTTCTTTACAGATGTAATTGGATTTATCTTATTAATCCCGTTTACTAGAAAACCTTTCAGAAATTTGTTAAAGTATATGTTAATAAACAAGTTTTCTAAAAAAACAGTTATTTATCGAAAAAGATTATAATTTAATTTTTTGAATAATCACTGTAATATAACTTGTTTATTGAAATGTAGTAAAATAAGTTTTAAATGACTTAATAAAGGATTATGTTGTCGGTAATTAATATAAACATAGGAAAAAGTAATTACTATTACCGATTAACATAAGTTATTGTAATGGCTTTCATTTCACATTACATGAAATATCTATTATAATGGGAGTTAGTGAACAATCTATCTTACATTTTAATGGATTTATATTCTAAGAAGGAGAGATTAATTATGACAGCGACAAAAGGACTTGAAGGAATTGTTGCAACACAATCGTCAATTAGTTCGATTATCGATGATAAATTAACTTATGTTAGTTACTCAATTGATGAATTAACGCAAAATGCTTCATTTGAAGAAGTGGTGTATCTTTTATGGAATCTCGAATTACCAAATCAAGAGCAATTAGATGAAATTCGAAAAGATTTGATTTCAAATATGGAACTTCCAGATCAAGTTATTGAACATTTACGTTCATATGATTTAACTAAAGTACATCCAATGGCAGCATTACGTACTGCTATTTCATTTTTAGGAGTACTCGATGAAGAAGCTGATGATACGGATTCTGAAGCAAGAATGCGTAAAGCAATTCGTTTACAAGCACAAGTTGCGTCAATTGTTACAGCATTTTCTAGAATTCGTAAAGGTCAAGAGCCTGTTAAACCTAAAAAAGATTTAACGTATGCAGAAAACTTCTTATATATGTTAAATGATAAAGAACCAGAAGCGATTGAAGTTGAAGCTATCGATAAAGCATTAGTATTACATGCTGATCATGAATTAAACGCATCTACTTTCACTGCAAGAGTATGCGTTGCTACTTTATCAGATATTTATTCAGGTGTTACTTCAGCAATTGGTGCTTTAAAAGGACCTCTACATGGCGGAGCTAACGAACAAGTTATGGCAATGCTATCTGATATTGGAGAAGAAGAGAACGCAATTCCATATATTAAAAAGAAATTAGAAAATAAAGAAAAAATCATGGGTATGGGACACCGTGTATATAAAACAGGTGATCCTCGTGCAAAACATTTAAAAGAAATGTCTAAAGAATTAACAAAATTAACTGGTAATGAACATTATTATAAAATGTCCGTTGAAATTGAAGATTATATTAAAAAAGAAAAAGGTCTTCCAGCTAACGTAGACTTCTATTCAGCTTCTGTTTACGATAGTTTAGGAATTGATCATGATTTATTTACTCCAATTTTTGCAGTTAGTCGTATGTCAGGTTGGATTGCTCATATATTAGAGCAGTTTGCTAATAACCGCTTAATTCGTCCACGTGCAGAATACACTGGTCCAGAATTACGTAACTTTGTACCAATCGACGAACGTAAATAACATTATGAAGCCGGATTTAAAAGCTATAGCTTTACAATAGCTGGATTTCCGGCTATTATTGTGGTGTAATATAATTAGAGAGAGAAAATATTTTTTCGAACTGATTTAAACAAAATTATGAGCAATTCTTCATAATTGTATTAGTTTGTGATGTATTTCACAAAATACTGACGAATTTTACAGTTCGTAAAGATATAAATACTATTAGGAGGCTTATTATAATGGCAAAAGGCAATCAAATTACAGTAGAAAACAGTCAATTAACAGTTCCAAATGATCCAATCATTCCATTTATTGAAGGAGACGGTACAGGTCCTGATATTTGGGCTGCGGCAAGTCGTGTTTTAGAAGCAGCAGTTGAAAAGGCATATAACGGAGAAAAAGAAATTGTTTGGGAAGAGGTTTTAGCTGGTCAAAAAGCTTTTGATAAAACAGGAGAATGGTTACCACAAGAAACATTAGACCAAATTGATAAATATAAAATTGCAATTAAAGGACCACTTACAACTCCAATTAGTGGTGGTTTCCGTTCATTAAACGTTGCATTACGTCAAAAGTTAGACTTATTTAACTGTCTACGTCCTGTACGTTATGTACAAGGTGTACCTTCACCGGTTAAGCATCCAGAAGATGTAGATATGACAATCTTCCGTGAGAATACAGAAGACATTTATGCAGGTATTGAGTGGCAAAAAGGTTCACCAGAAGCTAAAAAAGTAATTGACTTCTTACAAGATGAAATGGGTGTTGAAAATATTCGTTTCCCAGAAACTTCAGGTATCGGAGTTAAACCAATTTCTGAAGAAGGTACAAAACGTCTTGTTCGTTCAAGTATTGATTATGCAATTACTGAAGGACGTAAGAGTGTTACTTTAGTTCATAAAGGAAACATTATGAAATTTACAGAAGGTGCATTTAAGGACTGGGGTTACGAAGTTGCTGAAGAAGAATATGGCGACAAAGTATTCACTTGGGCTGAATATGACCGTATTGTAGAAAAAGAAGGAAAAGAACAAGCAGATAAAGTACAAGATGAAGCAATTGCTTCAGGTAAAATCCTTGTTAAAGATGCTATTGCGGACATTTTCTTACAACAGATCTTAACGCGTCCAGCTGAATTTGATGTTGTTGTAACAATGAACTTAAATGGTGACTACATTTCTGATGCTTTAGCAGCACAAGTTGGTGGAATTGGAATTGCACCAGGAGCTAATATTAACTATGTAACTGGTCACGCTATTTTTGAAGCAACACATGGTACTGCTCCAAAATATGCTGGATTAGACAAAGTTAACCCTTCATCACTTATTCTTTCAGGTGTACTAATGTTAGAGCATCTAGGATGGCACGAAGCAGCTAAACTAGTTGATGACTCAATGGATAAAACAATCGCATCACAAGTTGTAACTTATGACTTTGCTCGCTTAATGGATAATCCAAAAGAAGTTAAATGTTCAGAGTTTGCTGATGAATTAATTAAAAATATGAACTAAGAATGAATGAAATGAGGGAAGTTAAATGGGTATTAAAAGAAGAAAAGTATCAGTCATTGGTTCAGGATTTACTGGTGCAACAACAGCTTTGATGATTGCTCAAAAGGAATTAGCTGACGTTGTTTTAGTCGATATTCCAAAAATGGAAAACCCAACTAAAGGTAAAGCGTTAGATATGTTAGAAGCATCACCTGTTCAAGGTTTTGATGCGAACATAACGGGCACATCTAATTATGAAGATATCAAAGATTCAGATATAGTCATTGTAACAGCTGGAATCGCACGTAAACCTGGTATGAGTCGTGATGATTTAGTTAATACTAATGCTGATATTATGAAATCTGTCGCAGGTGAAATTAAAAAACATGCTCCAGAAACAATCATTATCGTTCTTTCAAATCCTGTTGATGCAATGACTTATACAATCTTTAAAGAGTCTGGATTCCCTAAGGAAAAAGTAATTGGGCAATCTGGTGTATTAGATACTGCACGCTTCCGTACATTTATTTCACAAGAATTAAACATATCTGTTAAAGATATAACAGGGTTTGTTCTTGGAGGCCATGGCGATGACATGGTACCATTAATTCGTTATTCATATGCAGGTGGTATTCCACTTGAAAAAATGATGTCTAAAGAAAAATTAGACGCGATTGTTGAACGTACACGTAAAGGTGGCGGAGAAATAGTTGAATTACTCGGCAGTGGCAGTGCTTATTATGCACCAGCTGCGTCAATCACTGAGATGGCTGAAGCAATTCTAAAAGATCAACGTCGTGTTCTTCCTTCAATTGCCTACCTAGAAGGTGAGTACGGTTATGAAGATTTATATCTCGGCGTACCTACCATTATAGGTGGTAATGGGATTGAAGAAGTTATTGAATTGGATTTAACGACAGAAGAAAAAGCTGCTTTAGATAAGTCAGTTGAATCTGTTAAAAGTGTTATGAAAATTCTAAAATAATTAAAAATCTAAAGCTCTTGCTAAAATAGTTAGCAAGAGCTTTTTTACTTAAATATTAAATTTACATAAAGAAAAAATTAAAACTTGGTAAGTACTGAATTCTAATGATATGATTATAAAGTAATGAAAATTGAATTAGAAATGAGGATGCATTTGAAACCTACCATTTTAATAGTCGAAGATGAACCGTCAATTGTTTTGTTATTACAATATAATCTAGAAAAAGCTAACTTTTTAACAGAAGTTGCTGACGATGGTGAAAAAGCAATCGAAAAAGCTAGAGAAACAGACTATGATTTAATTGTTTTGGATTTGATGTTGCCAAAAATTGATGGTATAGAGGTTTGTAAGATATTAAGAAAAGATCAAAATGAAGTGCCTATATTAATGCTAACTGCAAAAGATCAAGAAGAAAATAAAGTATTAGGGTTAGAAATAGGTGCAGATGATTATTTAACAAAACCTTTTAGTCCACGAGAGTTGGTTGCTAGAATTCAAGCATTATTAAGGCGTACCAATACAACAAAGATGTCATTAGATATATTGGAGATAGGTGATATTAACATTAACCTAGACACACATATGGTATATTTTTTAGACGAAGTAATTGAACTCACGCGCAAACAATATGAGCTTTTAGTTTATTTAATCAAACATAAAAATAAAATAATTTCACGCGAACAATTGTTAAATGCTGTGTGGGATTTTGACTTTGTTGGTGATACACGGATGGTAGATATTCATATTAGCCATTTAAGAGATAAATTAGAAAAAGATTCTAAAAATCCTGAATATATTAAAACCGTTCGAGGATTTGGTTATAAAATGGAGGACCCTACATGAAAGATTTTTTATCAAAAACGCTTTTAGCTTATACATTTATTTTATTTATCGTCATTTTAATTAGTGGTCTTGTCTTAAGTCCAATTGTAACTAATTATTATGTGCTTATTGCTGTTTTAATTAGTATGTTTATTATTTTTACATTACTCTTGTTTTATGTATTTGATAAATATTTTAGACCAATAGAAAAAGTATCTCAAACAATCGATAAATTATTAAAAGGTAATTACCGAGCTCGTATATTCCATACAATGAAAGGTACTTTGGGTGAATTAAGTAGTAAAGTGAATGCCTTAGCTCGGAATTTAAGCGATTTAACAATACAAGAACAAATTCAAGCTGAACAATTGTCTACAGTTATTGACAACTCTGAAAGTGCACTTGTTCTTATTGACGAGAAAGGTTATATTCATGTTGTAAATCGAAAGTTTTTATCCATGTTTGGTGGTAAATCATCAGATTATATTGGGTATTTATATTATGATGTCTTGGAAAAAGAACAAATTCATAAAACAGTGCAAGATACATTTCTTTATGAAAAAAACATAAAACAATCATTTTCAATCGGTGAAATATTAGATAAGCAGTATTTAGAAATTGTCGGCGCACCAATTTTTAATGATAGAGGTTTATTACGTGGTGCTGTCCTTGTAATTTATGATATAACTGAATTTAAAAATTTAGAAGTTAAACGTAAAGATTTTGTAGCTAACGTGTCACATGAATTAAAAACACCGATTACTTCAATTAAAGGATTTTCTGAAACGCTACTTGATAGTAGTGAAGAAGATGAGGAGACACGTACTAAGTTTTTAAAAATTATTAATGAAGAAAGCCATCGTATTAAATTATTGATTGATGACTTATTAATATTATCTAAATTAGAAAAAGACGAACTCGAAATTGAACCAATTGAATTATCGACTAAAAAATTATTTGAAGATATTCGACCAATTATTGAACAAAAAGCAGAAGAGAAAGATATCAAATTTGAATGTATTCTTTCTAATGAAATTATTTTTGAAGCTGAACCTGAAAAGATCAGACAAATTTTAATTAATCTGCTAGCTAACGCAATAAATTATACACCTAGTTCAGGTACGATTACATTGCAAGCAAGTGAAACTGAAAAAGAAGTATGTCTATCTGTAAGTGATACCGGTATTGGCATGTCTAAAGATGCTTTATCACGTATATTTGAACGCTTTTATCGCGTTGATAAAGCGCGTAGTCGTGATACAGGAGGAACAGGACTAGGGCTTGCTATTGTTAAACATATCGTAGAAGTTCATCAAGGCTGGATTGAAGTTGATAGTGAAATTGGAGAAGGTACAACGTTCAATGTTTATTTACCTAAACAACAATAAACACTTACTATACAAAAGTAAGTGTTTTTCGTTTATAATAGATAGAAAGGGAGAGTGTACAATGTCAAAAAAACTTGTCATGATTGATGGAAATAGTTTATTATTCAGAGCTTATTATGCCTTGCCTTTATTACATAATGATTCTGGTGTTTATACAAATGCTATTTATGGATTTACAAATATTATATTAAATATTTTAGAAGAGGAAAAACCTACACATATGTTAGTGGCGTTTGATGCAGGTAAAACAACGTTCAGACATTCAACATATAAAGATTATAAAGGTGGAAGACAAAAAACACCACCAGAATTATCTGAGCAATTTCCACTTGCTAGAAAGTTATTAAAAGCATTTAATATTCCGCAATATGAATTAGATTTATATGAAGCAGACGATATTATAGGAACGCTTTCTTTAGAAGGTGATAAAAAAGATTGGGACGTTAAAGTCATTTCAGGTGACCAAGATTTATTACAACTCGTTTCTGATCATGTCACAGTCGATTTAACTAAAAAAGGCGTTAGTGATGTTGTCTCTTATACACCAAGTTCAATGAAAGAAGAGATGGAATTAACCCCAAGCCAGATTATTGATTTGAAAGCTTTAATGGGAGACAGTTCTGATAACATTCCAGGTGTTCCTGGCGTAGGTGTTAAAAGAGCAACTAACTTGTTAAAAGAATATCAAACGCTTGATAATATTTATGACAATTTAGATAAAATCACTGCTAAAAAATTAAATGAAAATTTAACTAATCATAAAGATGACGCTTATTTAAGTTATGATTTAGCAACAATTAAACGAGATAGTCCAATTGAAATATCACTAGAAGATTTAAATTACTCTGGATACGAAGATGATGAAGTTATTGAGTTGTTTCAAACACTTGAGTTTCGTTCACTTATTGAACGTATGGGTGGTGAACAAAAGGTTGAAGAAGAAGTGAATGTTCCTTTTGATATTATTGAAGAAGTTACTAAAGATATCTTAGTAAGTGGTTCAATTTTAAATGTTGAAATGATTGATGAAAATTATCATGAAGCAAATATCGAAGCAATCAGTTTAGTAAATGAAACTGGTAACTATGTTATTCATACAGAAGATGCTTTGAACTCTCAAATTTTTATTGATTGGCTTGAAGATGAATCAGAAGAAAAGTCAATATTTGATGTTAAAGCAACGACTGTAGCTTTACTTAATCATAATATTCATTTAAAAGGAGTTAATTTCGACTTATTACTCGCAGCCTATGTTATAGATCCGGCTCAAAGAAATGAAGATATACCTTCTATTGCTAGACGTTTAGGTCATCGTTACGTAAATATGGATGAAGAAATTTACGGTAAAGGGGCTAAACTTCATACGCCAGAGTTTGAAATTATTGCTGAACATGTTGCCAAACAAGGTCATGCTTTATTCGAATTAAAGGCTGAGTTAATCGAAGGTTTAAAAACAAATGAACAATATGAGTTATTTTTAAATCTTGAATTACCTCTTGCTCAAGTTTTAGCTGAAATGGAGCATCAAGGAATAAAAGTTGATGTTGAAAAACTTAAAGAAATGGATGTTGAAATTAACGGGCGAATTGAAGTAATTGAAAAACGTATACATGAATTAGCTGGGGAAGAATTTAATATTAATTCACCTAAACAATTATCCGTTATACTATTTGAAAAATTAGAACTACCTGTTATTAAAAAAACTAAAACAGGTTATTCAACAGCAGCTGACGTATTAGATAGATTAGAAAAAGAACATGAAATTATTCCAGAAATTTTAATGTATCGTCAGCTAAAAAAACTACATTCAACTTACATTGAAGGTCTACTTAAAGTTGTTAATAAAGATACTGATAAAATCCATACACGTTTTAATCAAGCACTTACGCAAACGGGTCGCTTGAGTTCAACAGAACCAAATATGCAAAACATACCCGTTCGTTTAGAAGAAGGACGTAAAATAAGACAAGCATTTATTCCTCAAGATGAAGATTGGGTTATTTTTGCTTCAGACTATTCACAAATTGAACTACGTGTTCTTGCGCACATTTCAGGTGATGAAAAATTAAGCGAAGCGTTTAATGAAGATAAAGATATTCATACTCAAACTGCAATGGACGTTTTCCAAGTTGCTAGAGATGATGTAGATGGCAATATGAGACGCCAAGCAAAAGCAGTCAATTTTGGTATTATTTATGGTATAAGTAGTTATGGATTATCACAAAATTTAGGTATCTCAAGAAAAGATGCACAAGATTTTATTGATCAATATTTAGCAATTTATCCAAAAGTAAAAGAATACATGGATTCAATTGTTAAAGAAGCTAAACATCAAGGATTTGTCACTACAATAATGAATCGACGTCGTTATTTACCAGATATCACAAGTCGTAATTTTAACCAAAGAAGTTTTGCTGAAAGAACGGCAATGAATACACCTATTCAAGGTAGTGCTGCAGACATAATTAAAAAAGCAATGATTGATTTACAAAGAGAATTAAAAAATAAAAACTTTAAGGCTAATTTATTATTACAAGTACATGATGAATTGATTTTAGAAGTACCTAAGGATGAATTAGATGCAATAATTAAACTTGTCCCTGAAGTAATGGAAAATACAATACAACTTGACGTTCCTTTAAAAGCAGATCATTCATATGGCGCAAGTTGGTTTGACGCAAAATAATATTTAGGAGATTTGTCTATGCCAGAACTACCAGAAGTTGAAACAATTAGAAAAACATTAAAAGAGCTTGTCTTAAATAAAAAAATATCTGATATTGATATATACTGGGGTAAAATTATTAAACATCCGGATGATAGTGAATATTTTAAGCAACTTGTCATGGGACAAACGATTCGTGATGTTAAACGAAAAGGGAAGTTTCTTATTTTTGAATTAGATACTTTGATGCTTGTTTCACATCTGCGTATGGAAGGAAAGTATTTCGTCAATAAAACAGGTACAGAACGTGATAAACATACGCACGTTATATTTAATTTTACTGATGGTACTTCGCTTAATTATAATGACGTGCGCAAGTTTGGTACAATGCATGTTTATCCAAAAGAAGATTATTTACAAGTTAAGCCGCTTAATCAATTAGGGCCAGATCCCTTTGAAGTAAATTATAATGTTGAATATTTAACAGAAAAGTTACTTAAAACAACTCGATTTGTTAAAGCGGCCTTACTTGACCAAACAATTATAGCTGGACTTGGAAATATTTATGTCGATGAAGTGTTATTTAGAGCGAAAATACACCCAGAAAAACGTGCAAATACATTAACCAAAAAGCAAATTGAACTTATTTATAAATATAGTTATGATGTGTTAAAAGAAGCGGTTGAACAAGGTGGAACGACAATCAGATCATACGTGAATGGTGAAGGTGAAATGGGCTTATTCCAACAAGAATTATTTGTTTATGGACAAGAAAACAAAGCATGTAAGTCTTGTGGAGATACGATAGAAAAATTTAAATCTTCAGGTCGAGGTACACATATTTGCCCGACTTGTCAGAAAAATTAAGGAGCAGATAAATGTCTGTTATTATTGGTTTAACAGGAAGTATAGCAACAGGGAAAAGTACAATAGCAAAAATGTTCAAAGAATTAGAGATCGAAGTAATTGATGCTGATTTAATTGCTCGTGAAGTAGTTGAAGCAGGTGAGCCAGCTTATATAGATATTGTTCAAGCGTTTGGTGAATCAATTCTTGAAGATAATAAAGAGATCAATCGTAAAGCGTTAGGAAATATTGTTTTTAATGATGAAGCAAAACGTAAAACATTAAATAATATTATTCATCCAGCAATAAGAAAAGAAATGTTAGCACAAAGAGATGCATTAATTAAAAGCGGTTCAGAAGTCATTGTTATGGATATCCCACTTATTTTTGAAAGTGGTTTAGAGGATTATGTAGAAAAAATCCTCGTTGCATATACAACAGAAACGACTCAATTAAAACGATTAATTGCACGTGATAAATCTACAGAAGAAGAAGCGATGAGTCGAATAAAAAGTCAAATTAGTATCGAAGAGAAAAAAGAAAAAGCAGATGCTATTATAGATAATAATGGCACACGTGAAGAATCATACAATCAATTATTAGACGTATTAAAAAAATGGGGCGTTAATCTTTAAATTGATGATTATATGCAATATAAAACGGGATGAATGTAACCCGGTGGGTAGCTTGGCCTATGCGTATCATAGTGTTAAGGGAAATGAAAAAAGAAAAAAATAAGCCATTTTTAGTGTTTTTTTAAAAATATATGTTATACTAATCAAGGAAGTAAACGAAAAAGTATAACATATATCTATGGGAGGATTACAAATGAGCAGAACCCGAATTGCAATTAATGGATTTGGTCGTATTGGCCGAATGGTGTTTCGCCAAGCAATATTAGATAAAGATTTAGATGTGGTAGCAATTAATGCTAGTTATCCAGAAGAAACGTTAGCACATTTAATTAAATATGATAGTGTGCACGGTATTTTTGAAAAAGAAATTAAAGTGATAGAAAATGGCTTTGAAATAAATGGTGAGAAAATTCATCACGTAAATTCACGTAAACCTGAAGAACTCCCATGGGAAGAATTAGGTATAGACGTTGTAATTGAAGCAACAGGGAAATTTAATAGTAAAGAAGGCGCAAGTCGTCATTTAAAAGCAGGAGCTAAAAAGGTAGTTGTTACTGCACCAGGTAAGGGTGTAGATAAGACAATTGTTTTAGGTGTTAATGAAGAAGATTATGATCCAAAAACAGATGATGTTATTTCTAATGCATCATGTACAACAAACTGTTTAGCACCTGTAGCAAAAGTATTGGATGACCATTTCGGTATTGTTAATGGCTTAATGACAACAGTACATTCTTTTACAACAGATCAACCAAATTTAGATAATCCACATAAAGATTTACGTAGAGCACGTGCATGTGGTCAATCAATTATTCCAACATCTACAGGAGCAGCAAAAGCTCTTGGCGAAGTTATGCCACACTTAAATGGTAAATTACATGGTATGGCACTACGCGTACCTACACCTAACGTTTCACTTGTTGACTTAGTTGTTGATTTAAAAGAAGACGTTACAGTAGAAGATGTTAATAACGCATTTAAACATGAGTCTGAAAATAAACTTGCAGATATTATGAGATATACAGAAGAACCACTTGTTTCAATTGATTTCGCAACAACAAGTGAATCGGCAATTATTGATGCACTTTCAACAATTGTTATTGAAGATAATAAAGTTAAAGTATTAGCATGGTATGACAACGAATGGGGTTATTCAGCTCGCGTTGTTGATTTAGCACGTCATGTAGGAAAATCACTTCCAACTGAAGTAAAGTAATATAAGTTGATTGATAAAGGTTACATTGATAAATTGTTTTAAAATTAATTTTTAAAACAATTTTATCAAGTAGCCTTTTTTTAATTAGTTAAAAAGAGCTAAACATGATAAAATAGATCATAAGAAAACGATTGAATCATCATTAATAGGAGTTGAAAATGTGAAATGTCCTCAATGTAATCATAAAAACTCACGTGTTTTGGATTCAAGACCGATAGAAGAAGGCGACGCAATTAGAAGAAGAAGAGAATGTGAGCAATGTGGTTTTAGATTTACGACATTTGAGCGTAGTGAAGAAATGCCTCTTATTATCGTTAAAAAAGATGGTACAAGACAAGAATTCGAACGTGATAAATTAATTAGAGGTTTATTAAGAGCTTGCGAAAAACGTCCAGTAACGATTAATACAATTGAACAATTAGCTTTAGACGTCGAAAAAGAAATTAGAAGCTCTGAAGAACCTGAAATAAGTAGTAATGAAATTGGCGAGATGGTTCTTGAAAGGTTATTAGAAATTGACGAAGTAGCATACGTTCGCTTCGCTTCAGTTTATCGTCAATACAAAAATGTGAATGTATTTTTAGATGAGCTTAAAGAACTATTAAATAAATAGAAAGAGAAAGGGTTAGATGTATGAGTTTTGTAGGAAAAATTTTACCTGTCGAAGGCTATAAAGTTATATTTTCAGGGACATTACATGTTGATTATACTAAATCATTAACTCATTTGTATCAACCTTTAATTGGGATTAATGCAATTGCCTTATATTATACTTTAGTTCATGAGATAGAGTTACAAAATTTAACCGATAAACAAACTCATCATACCTTAATGGGAGCACTTAATTTACCTTTAGATGCAATTTATGAAGCAAGAATTAAGTTAGAAGGCATCGGCTTATTAAAGACATATAAAACAAAGAATGATTCTGAAGTTGTTTATACTTATGAATTAATTAGCCCGTTCACTCCGAGTGAATTCTTTAATGATTTGATGCTTTCAGAACTATTATATAGACATGTAGGTAAAACAAAATATAGTTTACTTGAAGCAAATTACAAAATAAATGAAAATGAAGATAAAGGTGAACATTTAACTGTTGCATTTACTGATGTATTCCAAACTTTTGAACCTCACGCAAGTGAATTTGAAGAGTTAAAAAAACCAGTCCAAACAGCGAAAATTCCTTTAGATAAAATTGACTTTACTTGGATAGAACAAGCTTTAAAAAGACAAATGATACCTGTTGAAAAAGTGTTAACACATACTAATAAAGACCATATCGCACAAGTTATGCATTTATATGATCTTGATTTAAATGAAGTTGAAAAATCAGTCTTATGGGCTTTAACTGATGAAAATGAATTAGATATTGATGAATTCCACGCAGCGTGTCATGATTTATTCAAAGTAAAACATAATGATGTGACCATCGAACTAACTAA
>Ga0209487_1002579_pt1 | contig 14666 bp, 6 predicted proteins | sample Poulit2012_FD_187524 | JGI IMG/M metagenome (GOLD analysis project Ga0209487, IMG submission 187524) | Agricultural soil microbial communities from Georgia to study Nitrogen management - Poultry litter 2012 (SPAdes) (version 2) | ecosystem: Environmental > Terrestrial > Soil > Agricultural land... | reverse complement strand
GACCTGAACTGGTTCCCGGAGCAGAAGGAAGCCTGGCTGGCGAATCGCGACGCTGAGTACGACGCGATCGAGAATGCTCTCGACAACGGTGAGACACTCGTCAGCGTGGTCGATCTTGGCGGCAGACTGCCGGGCGCGCTTAACTTGCGCCAGAACTACCCGAATCCGTTTGTGGCCGGTGAGGTTACCAACATCGCATTCGAGGTATCACAGGCAGGTAATGTCAGCATCTCGGTCTACGATGCGCTGGGCCGTCAGGTAACAACGCTCGTTAACGAGAACCTGGCTGCCGGCAACTACTCGGTCGAATGGAACGGTACTGATGGAGCCGGACGCACGCTCAGCAGCGGTGTCTACTTCTACAGCCTCCGCACCGGCGATCAGGTAGAGTCGAAGCGAATGGTTATCGTCAGATAATATCTGGCTCGTTGTTTGAGTAGGACCGGGGACACGCCGAGTGGATATGGTGTGTCCCCGGTTTTTTTATCGGGGTGGGAGACAGACGGATAATCGAGTAGATCATGAAGCACTTAGTGACAGGACGCACGACCAGACTTGCCATGAACCTCCGGCACTCGTTTATCGTCGGCGTTCTAATTTGCTTCTGGGTTTTAATTGTACCTATATCCCCAAGCCACGCACAGCAGCGCGTTGTAGCCACGGTTGGGGAAGACGGCCAGGTTACGATTGGCGACCTGAACCAGTATCTGCAGGAGAGGCTGGACATCCTCTACAGTCAGCCCCGACGTGATGCGCTATACACCGCGCTTGATCACGTGGTCGGTCAACGACTAAAGCAGATAGACTTTTTCAATCGGGGTTATCAAACCAATACGTCCTTCAGAGAATCCGTCGAACGGTCGCTCACTGAGGAACTCGTGTTGGCTTACGGCCGGGATCGCTACGAGAACCGCTATCTGAATGAGGATAGAATCCGTGAGGAGCACCAGCTTATGGGTCGGCGCGTCCAATATTCCGAGCTCACTGTTCAGAAGTCCGAGTCATTCTCAGCCGAGCAGCTTCGCCGGCTACGGCAGGAAATAGCCACGGCCGTGGAGCAGATCCAGGAGGGCGTATCGATTCAGGATGCCGAACAGTATCTACGTAATCAGGTACCGGGCGCTGTCATAAACCGTCGTGAGGGTCGCCTCACCTGGGAGGAAACCGTCGAGAGCCCTCGCGCCCTTTTGATCTTACGAACACCCGTAAACGAGGTCCGCAGCTTCGAGACAACGACTGCGCTTTCAATCGTAAGGATCGATGGGTATGACCCCCGCCAGTCAAAGTCACTGGAAGAGGCACGTGAGGAAATTGTCGATGCACTACATGGGTGGTACGCACAGGCAGCAACAAGTGCGTTCCGGGAAGAATGGATGTCGGTGATCGATGAGAAGTCTCTTGAATGGAATGACCGGTCAGTAGACCAGATCATCGCGTGGCTGAACACACCTGGATTCATTGGGGGTGGTTATCGAACGACCATACGCCAGCATGTGCAGCAGAATGGTGATGGTACCATCGTCACGGACGGCATGACGAGTCTACGTCTGAGCGACCTGCCCAGGATATTCGACCGGGTTCTTATTCCGTCTGAAGGTGGCAGATATAATCAGGAAGTGGTACGTGAGTTCGTTCTGGAGGCCATTCGTACGGAGGAAATCGCAAGCCGAGCTCGCGAAATTGGATTAGAACGTGATGTTCTCTCGCCTCACACGTCCAGTCGTCCGCTTGCCCTTGCCATGGTCCGCTTTTATAACGAAAAGCATATAACGCCTCGCATCCCCGATCCGACAAGTGCGCGTTTGACGGAATTTTACGAAAAGCACGTCGACTCCTTGTTCTACCAACTGCGGGGTGCCAATATTCATATCATCGAAAGAAACACTGCCGACGAGATTGATGCCGTCTGGAATGAGATACAGCGCGGCGTGCGATTTGAATCAGCATCGAGTCGTCGGTTGAACCGTGTTTATCGTCGTACGCATGAAGGCGCAATTGTTAGCAACCTCAGAAGCGAGCCGGCCTACTTCGCTGATATCGCCTTTGACCTGGAGGAAGGTGAAATAGCCGGACCCCTTGCCTTTCAGACGGCCGAAGGAGAAACACGATACGCCATCATCAAAGGCGTCGCTCAGTACGAGGACAGGCGTCTGCGCTTCGACGAGGTGGTAGACCGCGTGCGCGAGGAGTACCTGAAACAAGAACGTGAACGCGTCGAGGCGGAAGTGCGCTCGGAGTTGGAGGAGAAGTACGGCGTCAACGTGCATTCAGACGTACTCGATTCGTTCATTAACCGAAGGAGCTGATCCGTCTACCATTGGCATAGCCCGTACTTGATGTACTAACAGGCGGCAGAAATATTTCGCATCTCGGCGTTCTCCTTCCTCACCGCTCATTGCGTCGTACGATTGTACCTCTCATTCGCGGCTCGTCGGACGCCTTGATCTGCAAAATATTTCTGCCGCCTGAACGGCATGTTTATTTCAACACTCTGCTAAGAGCGTATCGAGCTCGCGGGAGCCGTACTAATCGGCATCCTTTGGATAGACGCCAGTCAAAGTAAACCAGTGTCACTCACATACAAGTTTGGAATGCCAGTCGATACCGTAGTACGCAGATACGAAAGGCCGTTGCAGATTGGTAACGTACGCCTCTCCCGACCATGTCTAGCTGCAGTCGTCGCTATAGTCATGCTGATGGGGTCGAGCGGCAAGGCCCACGCTCAGGACAACGTCACTATTTACGCCGACAGCACCGCCCAGCTTATTCGTGGCTACGGCGGCGCTTACATTCATTTCTGGCGTCCGGATATGACGGATGAGGAGATCCAGACGGCATTCGGCACCGACGACGGCGAGCTTGGCTTCAGCATTCTTAGGCTGGGCATCGACCCGGATCCGAATCGGTGGCATGAGAACCTGAACACGGCGAGGAAGGCGCAGGACATGGGCGTACTCATCTTCGCCTCGCCTTGGAACGCACCTCGCGACATGTTAATTCAGGGCGCCGAGCTTGATACGGTGGCGACGGAGAAGTATGCCGACTATGCCGAGCATCTGGAGGCATTTAACCAGTTTATGCGCGAGAATGGCGTAGACATTTATGCCATCTCAGTCCAGAACGAGCCAGACTATGCACACGACTGGACGGGCTGGAGTCCGGAGGGCATGGTCAAGTTCATGCGCGAGAATGCGCCGACGATTACGACGAAAGTTATGGCCCCGGAATCATTCCAGTTCAGGCGTGAGATGTCGGATCCGATCCTATTGGACTCTGTCGCGGCTTCGCACACCGACATCATCGGAGGCCATATTTATGGCGGTGGCCTCTCTCGTTACCCGCTGGCTCTTGACATGGGCAAAGAAGTCTGGATGACTGAGCATTATGTAGATAGCCAGGACTCAGGCAACCAGTGGCATTATGCCATGGATACAGGCATTGAAATGCAGCGCGTCATGAGTGCCGACATGAGTGCGTACGTCTGGTGGTATCTGGTACGATACTATGGCCCGATCGCGGACGGAGAGGTGCCTTTCATCGACCCGACTCAGTACTTCGGTGCAAAGGGTGAGGTGACTAAGAAGGGCTATGTGATGTCTCAATTCTCTCGATTCATCCGGCCCGGTTTTTATCGAGTGAACACGAGTTCGCACGGGCATTTTTCGCGGGTGCACGTAACGGCGTATAAAGACAGTACGCAGATGGTGGTCGTTGCAACGAATGACAATATCAATCCGAGAGAGGTGACGATAACGCTCGAAGACGCGGCCGCGAGTCAGTTCAGCCGGTACGTCACGAGTGAAACCCAGGACGTAGAGAGGCTAGACGACGTTCAGGTGGTTGATAATACGATGGTTGTGACGTTGGAGCCTGGCACGATTACAACGTTTGTTTCGGAGTATAGGAGCGTGTCGAGCGAAGCGCCGGCCCCTGCACCGTCTTCGTACCGACTCCAGCCGAATTATCCGAACCCGTTTGCCTCGTCCACGACGCTCGGCTATGAGCTACCTCAGGCGACAGATGTCAAATTGGAAGTATACGACGTACTGGGTCGCAGGGTGGCAACGCTGGTGGATGGAGCGATGCCGGCGGGGTCACATGAAGTACGGTTCGACGCAAGCAGACTGCCTGCGGGCATCTACGTGTACCGGCTCACGGGCGTTGATGATGTTGTTCTAACGCGAACGATGACCGTGGTAAAATAACCATCCGCTCGAACTCGTAGGAGACTCAGTCCAGAGCTCCGAACGCCCGCGCGTGATCCACCACGCGCGGGCGTTTTTGTATCAAGCCGTCGCCCGGACGGAACCGACAAAACCGTTACACGCCCGCCCGCATCAGAGAAAAATCCGTACGGGCAAATCGTAAGCGCTTCCTTGACGGTGTGTTTACATTGTTGTATTGTGTAGTGAACGAAGATGAAACGTTTCAGAACGGTATTTGACGTCGTGATCAAACGGATACCAGCTTTTTTACTCGTCGCTGTTCTTCTCGCCGGTTCGGCGACAGGGCAGTCGACATACGTCAACCCGGTGATCCCAGGCGATCATCCCGACCCGACGCTTACGAAGATCGGGGACGACTATTACTCGTCCGGATCTTCATTCAACGTCACGCCGAAGATTTACCATTCTACCGATCTCGTGCACTGGCGTGTCATCGCACAGCCGGTGCGGAGCGACTGGGAGCTGTTCGGTAATAGTCCGGCCGGTGGCGTCTGGGGCGGGCATACGGTTTATCACCATGGAACCTACTGGCATTTCTTCGGCCGTGGTACCGGCGGTCGTGAGATGTATTACGTGACGTCGCACGCGCCGGAGGGGCCGTGGGGAACGCCGGTCAGAGTCAACCTGCCTCCCGGCATTCACGACCTGGGCGTGGATAATTCCATTTTCATCGATGAAGACTCAGGACGCTGGTTTCTACTAACGAAGGCGGGCCATGAGAACAACTTCCTCGTCGAGTTAAACGCCATCGGACAGCCCACGGGGGAACTACTCGACCTGAGATGGCTGAATCCGAACGCGGAAGGAAACCCGTACGGATGGGCCGAGGGGCCGGTCATGTGGAAGCATGGCGACTACTACTACTACAGCTTCGCCGAACATCTGGTGGGGCGGCAGTACGTGATGCGCAGCCGGGTGCTGTCAGATGATCCGGAAGACTGGGGCGGGCCTGAAGTCCGAATACTGTTCGAGTCGTCACGTAGCGTAGCGTTCAACGCTCCTAACCATAACTCGCCGGCCGTGACGGCTGCCGACGGAACGAGCTGGATGATCTCACACGCCTACGATGCGAGCGGCGTCAACCAGGAGTGGAAGGCGTTGGGGCGGCAGGGGTTGTTGAATCAGGTAGTTTACAGGGATGGATGGCCTGTGGCGCTGTTTCCTTCTGATGACCCCGTGGCGGCACCTGATCTGCCAAGCAGCGGCATTCCCTGGGCCGTGCCGCGCTCCGATATGTTCACGCGGTCGCGGCTTGCTCCGGACTGGTCGTTCCTCGGCTACACGCCTACGACGTACTACTCGCTTTCCGAACGCGCGGGTTGGTTACGGCTGCGCCCGCATCGGGGTCGGACGTCCGTAGTCCAAAACGCCGCCGAACACGCGTTTTCTCTGATTACCCGCATCGACTATGACCCGCAGGATTCAGATGATGAGGCTGGACTCTGGACGTTCAACGGTCCCGAGACGCTTCAGGGTAAAGTCTCGGTAGTGCGAGAAGGCGGCGCCCGCGTCGTCAACTTCAGCTTCGACGACATCGCGTATTCGAGTCCGATTGACGGAGACGGCCCTGTATGGTTACGCCTCGTTAGAGAGCGCCACAACCTGATCGGCTCTTACAGCTACGATGGCGCCGATTGGATCAGCGTCGGCGAGCCGATCAACGCGGCCCGTATGGACCGCGACCAGCCCGCTGAGGAGACGGGTCATGACTACAACGCCTTCACGGGTAATCAGCAGGGGCTTTTCGTACTCGGCGAGACGCACGCCGATTTCGATCTCTACATCTACAAAGATGCCTATTCCACGATTCCCGGCCGCTACCCCGCAAACTTCAGTGGCGTAAGACGTTCGGCAAGTCCGTCGTATCTCGGCGGCATCAATGCCGGAGGCTGGGCTATGTATCCGGGTATTGAGTTTGGCAGTTCGTCTTCCACGGGGGCGGACTACGACCGCGTGCCGCAGTCAATTGCTGTTGTTGCCTCAAGTGCCAACGAAGGCGGCACAATCGAGGTTGTGCTCGACCGGCTCGACGGCGAGAAGATTGCCGAGGTCGAAATCACCGCCACGAATGGCTGGTCTGATTACCAGCTGTTTAGCGCAGAGGTGCCGCCGGTGAGTGGTCAACGCGACGTTTATCTCCGCTTTAAGGGAGAAGAGGGCGCGGAGCTGTTCCGCCTCAGAAACTTTTCGTTCTCCACCGACGCCACGCCGACATCGGCCCACGCAGGCGCAGAGGCCGTGCGCAACGCGCTGAGAGAAAACCATCCGAATCCGTTCAGCTCGTCGACCACGATCGCGTACGAGTTGAAAGAGGCCGGCCACGTCACGCTCGACGTGTATGACGCCGTTGGGCGGAAGGTCCGAACGCTGGTTGATGAAGTCGTACCGGCTGGTTCACATCTGGTTGAGTTCGATGGCTCGGCGCTGTCAAGCGGTGTCTACTTCTATCGACTGAGTGGTTCCGGCTTTCACACGAGCCGGGCGATGACACTCGTCAAGTAATCTCATCATTCTCGGGCGGAAACGCTCGTGAGCACGCAACGAGGTTGTGGTCTGACAAAACACAGGCTTGTGTCCAAGCCGCTGCGTTTGTCACGCCGATCCTCATCATTACCTAAACAAACCGGGTATCAGTATGCATCCAACAGCTACAGGGCGCTACCTGTTCAGCTTGTTAATGGCGATGTTCCTGCTAATGGGGGCATCGACGGCGCAGGCGCAGGTAGTCGTGAACGAAAACGGCGACTTTGAGCAATCGGAAGTCGGCCAGACAGCAGGTGTCCTCAATTGGGGGCTCTGGTTTAAGGACGGAGGGGCGACGGCGGAAGTCGTTGAAGACCCGGACGATGCGACCAACAAGGTGCTGCGCGTTGAGCTGGTCGATACGAGCCTGGCCGCAGCGGCATGGGACTTCCAGGTCGTGCATTACGGCGGCAATGAACTTGCGCTCGTAGAGGGTCACGAGTACCAGGTTTCCGTTCGTATCCGCGCCGAGAACCCGGACGAAGGCGTAGTCAGTCTTGCATTAAATGACGGTGACGCCGCAGTCTGGGGGCAGCCTATCTCGGGAACGGGATGGTCGACGCTCACCTCCGGCGTCTTTACGGCGGGTGAGGATGATGCCCAGTCGTTCGGCGTACATCTGTCAGCCGACGCGAACCCGGACGGTCAGGTCTTCTATATCGATGACATGGTCGTTATGGACCTGACGGCAGAGCCCGAGCCGGATCCCGGCCAGGACCCTGATCCAACACCTCCCCGCCCGGGGCTCGTAAACGTCAACGGTGACTTTGAGCATTCGGAGATAGGCGAGACAACTGACGTCTTGAACTGGGGCCTCTGGTGGGAGAAGGAGGGCGCAGATGCGTCGGCTGAGATCATCGAGGATCCTGATGATGCTGAAAACCAGGTGCTTCGCGTCGAGTTGACCGATAAAAGTGGTGTAGAAGACCCATGGGATATCCAGGTGGTGCACTACGGAGGTAACGAGTTGGCCCTGACGGAAGGCCACCGTTATCAGGTTTCTTTCAGAATCCGTGCGGAAAATCCAACGTCGGCGACCATCAGCCTCGACGCAGGCGCGGGCGCGCAGATATGGGGGCGATCCATTTCGGCAGAGGATTGGGTCACCGTTGAGTCCAGTGTCTTTACTGCCGGTGCGGATGAAACCCGTGCCTTCGGTATTCACCTGTCGGCTGACGCAAATCCCGTAGGCCAAGTCTTCTACATTGACGATATGGAGGTCGAAGACCTGGACGCTCATCTCGTCGGAATGAGCCCCATCTTCGTCGAAGCGGAGGACGGCGACATCGGCTCTGAGTTTGAGACAGTTGAAGAAGACGACGTCACCTTCATCCGTATTACCACCGACACGAATGAGTCCTCGGGTGCAACCGGTTATCCGGGCGAAGACCGCACGGCCAGCTATACGGTAGTATTTCCGGAAGGCGGCCCCTACGCGCTCTATGCCCGCGTGCGCGTTGGCCCCGCCAATGCCGACGATGACAGCTTCTTCTATGGCCGCAGCACGTTCGGCGAGAAAGACCCGGCCGATCCGGAAGACTGGACCATGGTTAACGGACTCCATCAGGCGGGCTTCACTGAGGCCGACGAATGGGTTGTGGAGCGTGGAGTGGCTGCCTCAGGGGTTTGGAAGTGGGTGAACATCACCAACAACCCGATGGAGGGTGCGAGCGACACCCTGGTCGTCTCGGCAGACGAGCTGACCACTACGTTCCAGATCGGTGGCCGCGAGGACGGACTCGACATCGACAAGTTCGCCTTCGCACCGCTGAATCTGTTCTTTACGGTCGCAATGCTGGACAATGGAGATCCTGGCGTTGTCGAAATCCCCGAAGATCCGACGCCGGATCCCACGGGTCCGCCGCTGGCACACGGGCTCGACAAATGGCTCGGCAACATCTACAGCGCACCGCAGATCCAGCACTTCGAAGCGTACTGGAACCAGGTAACGCCGGAGAACGCCGGTAAGTGGGGCTCCGTTGAAGGAACGCGAGGCGTCTATAACTGGACGGAACTCGATGCCGCATACAACCTGGCGAAGGAGAACGGCTTCCCGTTCCGCTTCCACATCCTCACATGGGGTGGTCAGCAGCCGAACTGGATCAACGACCTCAACACGGAGGAGCAGCTCGAAGCGATCACAGCGTGGTATGATGCCGTGGCCGAACGTTATCCCGACATGGAGTACGTCGAGGTCGTCAACGAAGGGTCCAACGGCCACCAGCTACCTGACGGTATTAGTGGTGATGCCAACTACATCGAGGCACTGGGCGGTACCAACGGAGTCTACGATACCGGGTTCGACTGGATCATCACGGCCTTCGAGATGGCGCGCGAGCGCTTCCCCGACAGCAAGCTGATGATTAACGATTATAACATCGTCAGCAGTAACACCTGGAGCACGCCCAACGCGCGTAACTACAAGCGGATCATCGATGAGCTGAATGAGCGTGGTCTGATCGACGTGATCGGTGTGCAGGCCCATGCGTTCTCAACGGTGGGAACGCCCGCCCAGATGAGAGCCGTACTGGATCTGCTTGGAAGCACCGGGCTGCCCATCCAGGCAACAGAGATGGACATCCAGGGAGACTCCAACCTGTCGGATGCCGAGTCCGATCAGGTGCAGCTCCGCAACATGCAGCGCATATTCCCGACCTTCTGGGAGCATCCTTCAGTTGAGGGAATCACCCTTTGGGGCTGGAGACCCGGACTGTGGATGGAGGATGCCGAGCTCGTCCGCGCCAACGGCGAAGAGCGGCCCGCGCTTGAATGGCTGCGTGAGTACCTCGACCATCAGCGGTCTGTGTCCAACGAGCAGGTGAAGCCTGAGGCTCAGTTCCGCCTGGTCGGCAACTACCCGAACCCGCTCAGCGAGTCGACGCAGATCCGCTACGAGATCGCCGAGCCGGTTAATGTTAACCTGACGGTATATGACATCCTCGGCCGTACGGTGGAGACGCTCGTGAGCGCACACCAGACGCCGGGTGAGTACACAGTCAGCCTCGATGCGAGCCGCCTCGCCAGTGGAGTTTACCTCTACCGGATCCAGGCCGGATCATTTGTCGAGACGAAGCAGATGGTGGTGGTGAGGTAAATAGTTGGTGGTAGCAAAACGCCCTACCGGTCGTCACGGCAACCGGTAGGGCGTGCTATCATCATTACCTGCCGTCGTTAGACTTGAACGCATCGGCCGCGGGCCCGTCCGGGCACGGCGGAATGCGTTCGATCGTCAATATTGGTGAGCACCCGACCGACGCGCCGAGCGTGTTGCAGAGGGGCTCACATTTCTCCTGGCCATGCGACCTATACGAGCCTTCATTCTCCTCCTCGTACTGCTCCCGGCATGGATGCCACGCAGCGTTGCCGCCCAGGAGGGAAACCGACCCGCGACCAACCCGATTCTTTGGGCCGATGTGCCCGACCCGTCAGTCGTCCGTGTAGGTGATACCTACTACATGACGAGCACGACCATGCATATGGCTCCGGGCGTGCCCATCATGAAATCCTCGAACCTGGTCGATTGGCAGATTGCCGGGTACGCGTACAATGTCCTGGACGACACCGACCAGTTGGCACTTCGGAACGGGCAACATGCGTACTCCCGTGGCACCTGGGCGAGTAGCATCCGGTACCGTGACGGCATCTTTTATGTCGTCACCTTCTCGTATACCACCGGCCGAACCTATGTCTTCTCCACCGACGACATAGAGGAGGGAGACTGGGAGCGGCGCGAATTTGGTCCGGCCTACCACGACCCCGGCCTGTTCTTCGATGATGACGGTCGGGTCTATCTCGTATATGGTGGCACGAATATCCAGATCGTAGAGCTCACACCCGATGTGGACTCGGTGATGCCGGGTGGGCTCAACCAAACGATAATTCCCGATGCAGGCCAGGTGGCGGGCACCGAATTCATCGTGGCAGGAGAAGGTGCGCACGTACACAAGGTCGACGGGTACTATTACATCTTTTTGATCACGTGGCCGCAGGGCAGCGGTCGCACGCAACTGGTCTATCGTGCAGAAAGCCTGACGGGTCCGTGGGAAGGCCGCGTTGCGCTGAACGACCGTGGCATCGCGCAGGGCGGGATTGTCGATACGCCCGAGGGTGACTGGTATGCAATGCTGTTCCAGGACCACGGCGCTGTTGGTCGTATACCCCATCTGGTTCCGGTTACATGGGAGGACGGATGGCCGCTGTTCGGTAATCCGCGTCGGTTGGGCAGCGGCCGCACTGTGCCCGCAACGCTGGACATCGAATCCGACGGCACCGGCATTTCAGGAATCGTCACCTCCGACGAGTTCAGCTACGAATCGGATACAGACCTGGATCTGGCCTGGCAGTGGAACCACAACCCCGACCCCGACGGCTGGTCGGTCACGGAGCGCCCCGGTTATCTGAGATTGACCAGCGGACGCACCGACCAGGATTTTTTGAGCACGCAGAACACGTTGACGCAGCGCACCTTCGGCCCGAGCAGCGCCGCCAAAGTCGCCGTTGATGTGGCGGGATTGAAGGCAGGCGACACAGCGGGTCTGGGGCTGCTTCAGGAAGACTACGGTTACGTCGGAGTGCGGTCTACTGCGAATGCAAAGGCAATCGTAATGGTAAGGGGAAATGAAGGCTCGCCCGTGACCGTAGCTTCCGTACCCATCGATCAGGACGTCGTTTATCTGGGGGTCGAGATCGACTACCGGAATCAGGCCGATAGAGCCACTTTCTACTACAGCCTCGATGGCGATGACTGGACGAAGATCGGTGGCACCCTGTCGATGACTTATAAGCTGTCACACTTTATGGGCTATCGGTTTTCCCTCTTCACGTATGCGGCCGAAGAGGCTTACGGCTACGCCGACTTCGACTACTTCCGCGTTGGCACGACGCTCGATGACATAACCTCAACAAGTTCAGCGTCCGTCCCTTCAATCTACGATGCCGCCCCGCGCCATTATCCGAACCCCGTCAGCGGCCGTCTGACCATCGAGTATGATGTTGAACGGTTCGAGCACGTGCGTGTCGAGCTCTACGATATACTTGGCAGGCGAATCGAAGTACTTGTGGAAGAAAACCTGGCAGCGGGAAGCCACCGGATCAGTTATGATACCTCGGATCTTGTGAGTGGCGCGTACTTCTATCGCCTAATGACCGGCAGCCGAAATCAAACCGGGATTTTCACCGTCGTCAGATAAAAAGTTGGTAACCGACACGGGCCGCCGGCAACGGTTGTTGACCTTGTTGCCGCCGTCCTCCGATTCGTTTTCTAGCCGAGACCGTCAACCATGCCCGATTCGTTATGAAGCGCGTACTTCTTCACTGCTTTCTCCTGATCGGACTTTTACTGCCGCATCAGCATGCCGCAGGCCAGGCACCCGGCGTGCGTACCTACGTCAACCCGGTAATACCGGGCGATCATCCTGACGCGACGCTCACCCGAATCGGTGATGACTATTACACTACGGGATCGTCGTTCAACGTCACGCCGAAGATCTATCACTCAACCGATCTGGTTCACTGGCGTGTGATCGCGCAGCCGGTGCCGGAAGACTGGAGCCTCTACGGCGACGTCCCCGCCGGCGGAATCTGGGGAGGCCATATGGTCCTGTACAATGACCAGTACTGGCACTTCTTCGGCCGCGGCACGGGCTCGTGGGACATGCACTTCGTGACCGCCGACAAACCTGAGGGGCCATGGAGTGAACCGACGCTCATCCGCGTGCCGGCCGGTCTGGATGGCTTCGGTGTCGACAACTCGATCTTCATCGATGATGACAATCGGTGGTTTCTGCTGACGAAAGCGGGCCGCGGCAATAATCACCTGGTTGAACTGGGGCCGGATGGTCAGCCGACCGGTTTTATTTACGACCTCACGTGGCTGAACCCCGAGGAGGAAGGTCACCCGTATAGTTGGGCCGAAGGGCCGGTGATGTGGAAGCGGGACGGCTTCTACTACTACAGCTTCGCTCAGCATCTGGCGGGATTGCAGTATGTGATGAAGAGCGCAGTGAAGAACGCCCCGCTGTCGGATGACCCCGAGGCCTGGGAAACCCCGCGTGTGCTGTTTCAGGGCGCGCGCGGCGATTTCGCCACACCGAACCACAGCTCGCCCGCCGTAACGGCGCCGGACGGCACGAGTTGGATCATATCGCAGTCGTACGACGGAAGCGGTGGAAACGAATGGCAGGCGATGGGCCGGCAAGGCCTCTTAAGCCAGGTCGTGTACGATAGCGAAGGCTGGCCGACGGCCCAGTATCCTCGAGGAATCGAGCTTGCTCCCGATCTACCCGGCAGCGGCATCCCATGGACGGTACCGCGCTCGGATATGTTCGAAGGAGACGTGCTTGCACCGGATTGGTCGTTTCTCGGACGCACGCCGACCAGCTCATACTCATTGACGGAGCGGCCCGGCTGGCTTCGACTCACACCGAAGGGCGGTCGCAGATTTCCCTTTGTGCCCGGGCGCAATACCGTCATCCAGAATGCCGCTCAGAAGGCGTACTCGCTCGTGACGCGCATCGACTTTAACCCGGAGAATAGTTACGACGAAGGCGGGATCTGGACGATCAACGGTCCGGAGCGCCTGTATGCAAAGGTCTACGTAGGAGCCGGATCATCAACGAGCCGCGCCGTCACGTTCAGCTTTGACGAGACCGCCTATTCCGCAGATGTCAACGAGGAAGGCCCCGTATGGCTCAAAATGGAGCGAGACGGGCATGATGTTACCGGCTCATATAGCACGGACGGGATCGTATGGACGAAAGTTGGTCAGCCTATCGACGTCTCCCGCATGGACCGGCATCAGCCGAGCGAAGAGATTGATCACGACTTCAACTCGTTTACGGGTAATCAGCAAGGTTTGTATGTAGTGGGAAGTATCCCGGCTGATTTCGACCTGTACGTATACAACGACGCGTATTCAACAATCCAGGCCGGCTATCCCGCCAATTACTACGGCGTCCAGACCGGCCCCGGTGCACTCCGGGATGTCCATGACGGAGACTGGGCCATGTATGCGGGGATAGAATTCGGCGCACCAAATGATCATAGCCACGCGATGGACTACCCCTGGGTGGCGGATCAGATTGTCGTGACGGCCTCGAGCGCGGAAACGGGCGGCCGCATCGACATCTGGCTGGATGATTATCAGACCGGCACCATGATCGGCTCCGTCGACATTGAACCAACAGGTGCCTGGGACACATACCATGATTTCGTGGCCGACATCGATGGTGCAACCGGGCAGCGCGATGTCTATCTGGTGTTCAGCGGAGAGTCGGCGGATGAGCTCCTCCGCATTGAAGGGATTCGCTTCGACGGACAATACGTGGGCACCTCCGCATCTCCTATATCCCGACCCGAGCGTGCGCGACTCGAACAGAACTATCCGAACCCGTTTAGTGCTGAAGGCACGTCGATCGACTTCCACACGCCGCGTCACGGCCACGTTAGTCTGACGGTTTTCAACATGCTGGGCCAACAGGTGGCGTCACTTGTTGATGCCGAGTTGCCGGCAGGCCGTCATTCCGTTGCATTCGACGGCGAGGGGTTGGCAAGCGGCGTCTACGTCTACCGCCTGAGGGTAGATGATGAAAGCGTGTCTCGCCAGATGGTCCTGCGCAAGTAACACTGGTATTCGGGACTTCCTCATCCGCCTCACCGGGGCATCGTTCGTATGCTACCGGTTGACTGATCGTCCGGCAGGTCGTCCTTCCCTCACACGTCCGACTCCATAATGACTGCATCGATTAAACTCCCCGGGCTGCTCTTCATTCTCATGGCGTTCATCGCCGGCTGCGATCAGCCGGACGTACAGGCGGAGGCCGAGCCTGACGCCACGGGCACGGAGAATCCCATCTTCCGTGACGCCTTCACGGCCGACCCGGCGCCGCTCGTCGTGGGCGATACGCTCTTCGTCTACGT
>Ga0209487_1002578_pt1 | contig 14670 bp, 10 predicted proteins | sample Poulit2012_FD_187524 | JGI IMG/M metagenome (GOLD analysis project Ga0209487, IMG submission 187524) | Agricultural soil microbial communities from Georgia to study Nitrogen management - Poultry litter 2012 (SPAdes) (version 2) | ecosystem: Environmental > Terrestrial > Soil > Agricultural land... | reverse complement strand
AAAGGATGTTAAAGCATTAGAGTTAGCTACCAAACTAATAACCGCAGAGCAGGAAGGAAAGGACATACCAGAAGAATACAAAGATTTTGTAACATTGGTTATGGAGAACTACTCTGTGAAGCAAAACAAGTCCTTAGAGGAAACTATTAAAGATATGGAGCAGGAAGAGGTTATGGAACAACAGGAAGGAGCTATACAAGAGCTTACACAAGCAGTTGAGAGCGGAGAAATGACAGAACAGGAAGCACAAGAGGTTGCAGAACAGTCAGGTATATTCTGACCCTTGTCTAAACCGTATTAATTAAATAGATATATTTGCAGTTAATAAGTTAAAGTTAAGATAAAAGAGGGATAAATAGATATGAGTGATAACAGAAGAGAGCAGTTCAGAAAGTTTTTAGATTCATCTGGAAATTCAGAAGTTGTGGAAGAAGCCAAATTGGAGATTCCTGCCGAAGAGGTAAGTCAACAGGAAGCTAAACCAACTGAAAAACAACCAGAGGAGGAAGTAGAGACAGATGGTAATAAAGTAAGTAACGAAGAAACGGAAGAAGAACATACTGAGGACGAAGAATTACAGTTCGGAACAGTAGAGTATTTTGAAGAGGAGGAAGAATCATCTGAACAAAGTAAACTAGAAACAGAAAATGAAGAACCTGTAAACCAAAAAGTAAAATACGACTTATCTGAGTATATAAAAGAACATGAAGGAACTTTAGAAAAATACTTCAGTCTTAAAAATATAAACCCAGACGAGTTAGATGAAGTTTCTCTTGTAAAGTATAAGCTATCCAAAGAGAACCCTTACTGGTCTGAAAAAGACATAGAGGAAGAGATACAGGATAGGTATGGAGTAGGTCTAAAAAAGAAACACATAGACCGAGAGAATATGTTGGAAGAAGAAATTCAGGAAGCTGAAAAATACAATGCCAGCATAGATTCTAAGATACGGAGAGGAGAAAGAGCTTTAAAATCGGAAGCATCTAAAGCTAGCGAGCTTATCAGAACTGAGAAAGAGTCTATACAAATACCAGAGATTGAATTAGATTATAAACAGGAATCTGGTAATGTAGATTTAGAAAGCTACTTAAAAGAACAAGAAACTAAACAAAAAGAATATTTAGAAAACGAATGGATTCCTAATGTTTCCAAAGCTTCAAAATCTGTGGGAGGATTTAAACAGTCTGTAAAAATACAGATAGCCGAAGATGTCGAGGTTGACACGGGCTTGACATACAAATTTACGGACACCCAAAGAGACAAGCTAACTGAATACATGAAAACCTACGTAGGTCAGCCTAGTGATAATAAATATATAAATAGCGAAACAGGCGAGGTAGATTATAAGGGATTAGTCAACCAAAAAGCAAAAGAACTTTTCGCAGATCAAATCATACAGGCAGGGATTAAAGAAGGTATAGCTAAATTCAAAGAAGAGTATATTAAAAGATACCAAGTAAACTATACCGATGATCCAAGACCTAACAGGCAACCAGCAAACAGTGTAAGCGGAATGGATGACTACTTTAACAAAAGAGCACAAAGCCGTAAGGATCGTAGGAAATATTCGTAGAAGTGTCAACAAAATAATATAAAATTTAAAAAAGAAATTAAAAATGGCTATTAGAACAGGAGAAGGATTTGCAGTACCGCAGATCAACTCACAAATTATCACAGATTTAGGTCTTGTAAAAGAAGAGACCGCATTAGGTTATTACCGTGCTTACAGGGATCTAGCTAAAGACTCAGTAGTTGCTCAATTAGAAGCTTCTGGTCAAGTATCCCGAACAGGTAATGAAGAATATGGAATGTGGTTCCAGAACTCTAAAGATCGTAACAAATTTAAGATTACAGCGGATGCTTCTTTTGAAGGATCGAGCGAAGAGACTGTGACTATTGATACGTATGCAGATGAAGACGGTAAATATTCCGCACCAGAAGTAGGATTATTTTTCAGAGACAATATCAGTGGAGTTGAGTTTGAAGTAATTTCAGTAGATAAAAGCTCTGACGGAGCACATACTGCTGTAATAAAACCCACTTCCTCAGATGTAGATGTAGATATAACAGCAGAAGATTCTGAGTTCATTTCATTTGGTCGTCCTACTGTACAGGAAGCGTCTTTTCAACAACCTGGGGAACACAAAGGATGGGCTAAACGTTATAACAATATCCGCATCATACGTACCAACAAGAACTGGACAGACCTCGCTACAATGATAGACGTTCAGGTAATGGATGACGGAACTACTTATTACGATTTAGACCGTTCAGAATTTCCTAAAGAGCACATAGATGTAAAAGAGTTGGAACTAATGCTCGGGGAAGAAAGAGATAACGTAACATCAGACGGTAACCGTAATGTATCGGGTATGGGATTCATTCCTCTTGTACAGGAATACGGTACTTCTCTTGATGGAGGTGGTTCAGGAGCGTCTCTGGACTTAACTTTATTTAGAAATATAGCACGTACAATTGACGGTAACGGTCTATCTGACAGTTACAACGGTTTGGCTGATACGGAAGCTATGTTCCAGATTCAATCGTTCTTACTGACTAATGATGTAAATACTCAACAAGTTGCTTCAGGAGATGAGTTAAAAGCTATCTTTGATTACAACACTAACTTTGTATTGGACGGTATTGAATACAGTTTCAAAAAATATAATTATTGGAACGCTAATCGTTTAGCAGGAGCATCTTCTACTAACTCCTTCTTGTCTAACCAGATTCTTTTGATGCCTAATGGCGGAACAGAGAACGGAGACGGTCAGTATCAACCATTCATGCAGTTACGTTACTTAGATAACAACATTGCAACTGACGAAGGATTATTCAACAAGATTGACTATGACGGAGCTTTATTCGGACACGGAACTACTCGTGAAGGAATGATCTCAGCTACTTCTTATATGGGAGCAGACATCATGGGGGTTGAAGGATTCTTATACTTGAAGTTGTCAAGTTAATTCCATAGTAATATTTGTAGAACAAAAGAGGTGGGGAGAGATTTTAACTCCCTACCACTTTTAAAAAGGTTAAATTTAAACATAACAGGAGGAATAAAAAGATATGAGTAAGAAAAAGAAGAATGAAGTGGAAGTAGATCCGAATAGAAGTTATACATTCAGATTGACTAAGAGCCACAGTGGGAGATACATCTTACCAACTAAAACAAACTGTTGGGATGATGAGAAACAGGAAACAAGAACTATCAGGCTAACCCCGTTATCTAAGACACCGTATTTAGATGAACAACCTAAATCTGCACCAGACTATCAGGGAGTTTTACAGTTTACGGAAGGTGTTTTAAGGGTATCTGGAAAGGAAGAGTATAAAATAAGATATTTGTTAGCTCATGACGGTAATTCAGATAAAAAAGGAAATGTATTACCGAGCAATAAACACATGAGATTTAAGTACAAACTTGTTGATGAAGTTAAAGGATTCAAAGACAAAGCTACTTTAAGAAAGCTTAAAATTAAAATGCAGAACGAGTTGTTAGAAGCATCTAAAGAGGATCTATATGACTTCTTAGTAGCTACTTACGGATACTCCCCTAAAACAGGCACAGAAGATGAACTACTTGAAGTAGCTCTTTCTAAAGTGGACTCAGATGTAGAGGTCGTAAAAGACAATTTCAAATCTGAAAAGGTAAAACTTAAATCCAAGATAATAAAATTGTTCAAAGAAAAGAAACTCAGAAATGAGAAAGGAACAGTTACTTGGACAGATGGAGGTCTTGAAGTAGGTTCATTCAAAGTAAGTGATGAAAACAAACTAGTAGATCAAATGATTGAGTGGATTTCTAAAGACAGTAAAAAAGCTAAGGACTTTAGTAAGAAACTAGCTACCTTATAAAAGAAAGTGAGACAGGGAGACCCTCCTCTCTGTTTAACTTTAACCGACAACCCTTTATCTTTTACAGGTAAGGGGTTTGTTATTTTGAAAGGGTGGGGTAATACCCGAATATTTTCTAACTATATTTGTAAAAAGATTTCAATTCAAAACATGAAATGATAGATATAGTAGAATTGTATAATACGGTTAATGACCAGTTGTCTAAAAACAATGGAAGGTACTTGAATGCAGAAGAGTTCACAAGATATGTAAACCTTGCATCAACGGATTACTTTAATGAGGTTTTGGGAAGGACTAATAAAAGGGTTAACAGACAATCTATGGTTGGCTATGGACACAACCAACAGACTGACAAAAGACTCGAACCTTTCAGAACAGGACAATCTGTAAACATTATAGATGGAGAAGGAGAACTACCAAGTGACTTAGATCACATTACCACGGTAACAACAAGTAGAGCATCGGCTAAACCTATAAAAAGAATATCTGAGGACAGGTTAGGAAGTTTATTTGATAATCCGTTAAGGAAGCCTAACGAGGATGAAAGTTATTATTTAGAGGGTAATCAAAGTATAGAGCTGTTCGGAACATTAGATGAAGTTTACGTCAGATATATAAAGAAACCTGTAAAAGGATTACTAGCTGAGAAGGAAGTAACATTAACAGCTGGAAACAGGACTGTAACAAGGATGGAACCAGACCCCGACAACAGTGTGGATTTGGATTGGGATGAAAGGGAAATGGGTAGTATAGTGACAAGGATATTGTCTCTTGTATCTAAACCTACAAAGGATGGATTTTTAGCTCAAAGTACACAATTAGACAAAGCAAATGAGTAAAACAACTATAAAGAAATTATCGTACCTACTTATAGAGATGGGAGAAGGAGGATTACCTACAGACGACTCTCGAATGAACTATAGGGTTGCTAAAGAATATATTGTAAATTCTCTTGGGTATTTTTTAAGACGTAAGTTATTTGAAGATGCTCAAAATGCAGATAGCGATTACTTAGGCAATTCAGTATCTAAAGAAGTAGAGGTGAAATATGATTCAGATGGCAGGTATTATTACATAAATACTCTTGGAGAAAGTGTTGACTTTGGAACCAATATGAGAGCTTATTCTGTTAGCAGTAACAATCCTCACAGTAGATGGAGTATAACTTATGTTCCAATAACTAAACAGGAGATGTTTGCTCAGAGGGGTCTAAAAAATATACCAGATGTAATACAGTTTTATAAGCAAGGGGATAAGTTAATATTCATGAACGGGGATATGACAGGAATAAATAAAGTTAATCTATCTCAAAGCAACGTTATACCTACAGATGATGATAGTGAAGTACCATCTGACATAGGTAACCTGATTCTACAAGATGCCTATAAGACAGCCTATCCAGAACTGATGGTAGAAAGAGACAGGGTAAACGACGGAGAACCTAATAACTAAAATTGAAATGACACTTAAAGAAATAGTATCTAATTATCTTATAGAAAGCGGATTAGGAGAAGCCGAGTACACAAGGGCTTACCACGTAGGTTTAAACGGTCTTCGTAATCTAAAGATGGATTTAGAACCATACAAGAAGAGAACTAAACTATTCGTAAACCCCGACAAAACATCAACCTTACCTTCAGATGCTTTAAAGGTAACTAAGATAGGGGATATGGGAAGTGATGGTGAAATAAAAGCCTATACAAGGAATACGAATTTAGGGGGAACTGTAAAAAGCAAATGTGGCAGGTGTAAAAAGAAAGTCCAGAACTGTAGGTGTAAAGCCCAAAAACCAGTGCACAATACAGGAGACTATAATTATGAAGGTAGTTTAGGAGTAGGTTCATGGACAAACATAAGAGAATATAATGTAATAAACAGGACAGTATATCTACCACCCAATCATACAACTAAAGATGTTTGGATAGAGTACTCTTCTCTTGAAGATGAAGGGGGAGATATTTATGTAAATCCTTTCTTAGAAGAAGCTGTAATAGCTTACATAAGATGGAGGTTAGCTATAAACAGAAAAAATCAAGATAAGTGGGATAAACAGTATTATGAAAAAGTATTCAAAGAAGCTAAAAGAACAGCTAAACTAAGAATAAAATCACCCACTAAACAAGAGCTTAATCAATACGCAAGACAATCCACTAAGATGGGGTTAAAATCATAAAAATGGTAGAGACAAAACTATTATACGGGGGTATGGACAAGGAGCGATCCATTGAGACTATGGACGAACAGGACTACCTATCCGCACATAATATAACTTCTATACATAATGAAGAGGGAGACACTAACTATGTGACCAACGTGGACGGTAATATAAAGATTACTGTAAATAAACCTGCTGGACTAAACAAAGTGATAGGTAGTCAGTCTTTCAAGAATGTGGGCAAGGTATTCTTTGTAAGGTACAACTCCCTTAAATATCACCAAGTAGTGCAGTACGATCATAAGACACGGACTGAGACCATTATCTATGAGAACCTGACAGATAGTCATGGAGAAGATATATTGGAAATAGAGTCTAACAGTTACTTCACAGACATAGTTCTTATAAACGAAGAGGAACTTATTATAAATAATGGTGAAAAAGAGATATTTAATTTCAACATAAAAGAAGGACGTAAGGACGGTCTATATAAAGAAGATATAACACTTATTAAAAAACCTATCAGGAACCCTCCAAAGGTAGAATATATAGATGATGAATCTACAGCTAAGAACAACCTAAGGGGGAATCTATTTCAGTTTAAAGTTCAGGTAGAGTACGAAGGTAACAAGACATCAGTGTATAGCCATACTTCGGACATGGTAGTTCCAGAGGACGAGACAGCTTACGACACAGGACAGGAAATAACATCTAATAACGCATTAGAGATAACTACTAATCTATTTTACGAACTAAACGGATTTTTGGGAGACAAGAAAACGGTAAAGAGTTTAAGATACATAGCCAAATCAAACGAAGGAAGTTGGGTCATTATAAAAGAAATAGATGTAGAAGATATTAAAGACCTGCCGAGCAGTATAGATATAGAAAATGAAATAGAAGAGTCTTTTGACCCGTCAACTTACGATTATAAGTTCATATTCAGGAATACAGGTCTATACCCCTTTGAAGATGAAGTTGAAGCTGAAAACTTATACGATGCTATACCTAACAGAGCAGAAGCTGTAGAAGAGGTAAATGGAACAGTATTAGCTATAGGAAGCCCAGAAGAAGGTTATGACAGACCAGATATAGAAACTACCCATGCAGTTACTTATTATGATCCAGATTTAGGTAGCGGGTCTTCTGGGGGAGGAGATAATTTTAAGGTAAGTAGGATACGGTGGGAGTCGCATCAAATTATAGTTAGGAGGTTATATGTATATTTCTCGGGAGACCCCTCTGAAGGAGATAAAGTTATTATGAGGTTCTTTCCGAGAGGGAATGCTAGCGCTGTACAGGAGGAAGACTATACTGTTACTATAAGTGATGAGATAGCTGGACTAACTACTGTATTAAATAACACCGTAAATAAGTTCAATAGTTTAGGGTTTAGCGGAGTTTCCTTTGTTAGACAAGACAATTACATATTAGTAGTAATATCGACTAACACTCACAGCCATGGAATACAGACAATATTTGTAGATAATGCAGGAACATCAACTAACATAACTACTAAATCTGTAAACAGTCTTAAAAATAACAGTAGTTACCAATACAGTATAAACTACTATGATGAGTATGGAAGACCTTTTCCAATAGTTACAGGAGATAAGTTTGTATTTGAAACCGATCCATTATCTAACACAGCAGGGCTACTGCCCCAAGCTTCTATAACAATAGAGTCAGACCCTCCAGAAGGAGCCTCTTATTATAGAATAGGACTTACAGAAAATAAAACTACTGATAAGTACATCACGTTAGTGGGAAAAGTAGCTTCCACAACTAATGACGACTATATAATCATAGACTTAAAATCTTTAGAGTACTTCATAAACAACGAAAAAGACGGGGTAGTAAACTATGATTTTGAAAAAGGAGACAAAGTAATATTCACAAGGTTCATAAATGGGGTGGGGGCTACAACAAAATGGGTGGACAATCCTATTGTAGAAACAGATATAATAGATTTTACAATAGATGTACCCGAAGATGAACCTAACACTACAAAATATTTCTTAAAAGTAAGGAAGACAGCCGTGCTGGACGAGTATTCTGTTTATATGATAAATTCAGATGTAGAGTTAGAGATATATACACCTAAAGATACTTCTACAGACAGTGGGGAGAATGCTATTTTTTACGAGATAGGAGATACATATAACATAGTAGATGGACAGCATTCATTTCAAGAGATTCTTATACAAACAGGAGACTCTTATTTTAGGGGAAGAGGGTATATGGGAACCTTTTCAGATGATATAATGGTGATAGATGTAGCTGACCCTAATTTTAGTGATAACTATAAATCAAATTATTGGAGTAAAGGAACCCCAAGAACATATTATGATCAGCAAGGAAAAGTAAGAAGAAAAGGAAGTATAAGATACTCTGATGAATACGTTATAGGAAGTAAGATAAACGGAATTTCAAGATTTTACCCTGAAAGAATATACGGGGAAGCTGGTGGGGAAACTACAAGTAAGTACGGGCATATACGTAAGATGATAATGAGGGATAACCATCTGGTAGCTATACAAGAATATAAGGTAGCCATTATCCCCGTATATAGAAGTATATTACAGGATAACCAAGATAGTCAGATAACAGCAGACAGCACAAGACTTTTTGGTAACGTACAATATAGGGCAGGGGAGTACGGATGTGGTTCTGCTAAAACATCAATAGCTAAGACAGATTCTGGGGTAATATATTTTGTGGATAGTAATAAAAGGACTCCATGCAGGGATACTATAAGCAACGGAGTGGAAGCTATCAACGTATTGACAAACAACTTCTTTTTAAAGTTTATAGACAGGGCGGACAAGACAGGTTCAAAACTTATTGGATACACTCACGATTCTAAAAAAGAATATATATTATCTATAGAGGACAGAGGAGAAGTACTACAGACTTTATCTTTCTATGATTCCGAATACGAATCGGATTGGGGTATAGACCCATATACTGTAAACTTGATAGGAGCGCCAAACGGTAACACAGGGGGGCTTAATAATCCAGCTGGATACCTAACATACAAACCAGATCAAGACTACGTAGGAAGGGATTATATTAGTTTTAGTTTTGAACATGAAGGGAACACTGTACACAGAAGAATACCTGTAATAGTAAAAGAGGGAGACGGTACTCCAGACCCTTTCCAGTTTCCACCAGAGAACAACGCATCAACTAATACTACTTACATAAGAGCCATTATAGTTTCGGGTATAAATATGCCTACCCCTATAAGTATAGTAGGTGGAGAGTATAGAATAGAGGAAGCTGTATGGACAGATGAAAACGGAGAGGTTCGTGATGATGAGTTTGTTGAGATAAAAATAGTATCTTCTGACCAGCCTAACACAACCGTATCAGCTACATTAACTATCGGTGGAGTGTCGGCTACATTTAATGTAACAACAGGAAGTTAACATATGAAAGAAGTAGAAGTAATACAGAACAATTCTATAAGAATAAATTTCCTTGACTATGTAAACTATAGGGGATGGGAAGTAGAGAGCAGTACGGTGGCTAAACACTACTACGGTAACGAGGGATATCTTACATTTAATACTCAGGTTATACCAGACTGGGAGTATGAAGTATCTTTTAATATAAGTGGCATCACAGATGGAACCCTTAAAGTTTATTTAGGAGATGCAGAGTCTAATACTATTACAACTGATGGATACCACCAAATAACCCTTTTCCCAACAGAGCAAGGTAGTGTGAGAGTGTGGTCAGATGCTGATTTAACATTAAGTAATTTTGAAATAATAGGTAAGCTCACACAAGATGCAGATAGGAGCACTTTGGAAGAGACTATAGCTTTTAACTCTACTAAATACAGGTGGGTAAGCTTCAGAAGTTACATCCCCGAGTCAGGGTCAGACATCTATACAGACATGATTACTTTTAAAGATGGAGACTTATGGCTACACACCAAAGATGCAACCCCTAACAATTTCTATGGAGAACAGTATAGTTCACACGTAAAGTTTGCAGTATCCAGTATAGGTGTAAAGACATATCAGAGCATAGCAGTACATTCTAATAAAGTGTTAGGGACTTCTGAAAACGGAGTAACTACTGAGCTTGGAGATGTGTCTGATTTAATAAACTACGATTTCACAACTAAAGAAGGCATACATTACGCTAACTTACTAAGAGATAAGCTAACAAACAACAGTCTTCAAGGTAGGTACATAGTAGTTGACTTAACAGATGAAGAGACTAAAGGAACCAAAATGCAAATATTTAAGGTGGTAGTTAAAAGTGTCATAAACACCCCAAGTGAATAACAAGATAATTAATAAGTAATTTTGTAAGGAAAAGTAAAATACAACAACGATAGTAATATGGATTTCATATCTTTAGGAATAACAGCTGGAGCAGGTTTATTGTCAAGTATATTCGGAGGTAGCCAAAGGTCAAGAGCTAACAGAATGGAAAGACAGAATATAAGACCTGTGTACACAGCTAACAGGAACATAAGACAGAATTTAGCAGATGCAGAGTACACAGCTACACAAGGACTCCCATCTCGAATTTATAACAATCAGTTAAGGCAGATGCAACAAGGTCTGACAACAGGTCTTAGAACTCTCGGAAGAGGTGGTACAAGCCCTTACAATGTTTCAAGTATACTATCGGGATATAACAGAAGCATATCTAATTTAGGGGCTATGGATGCACAGGCACAGCTACAGAACAGACAACAGTTATACAGAGCAAGGGGCGCAATGGCAGACGAGGAATCAAGGGCTTTTAATATAAACCAATTACAACCTTATCAGCAGACAAGACAAGAGATAGCAAGCCTTAGAAGAGCTGGAGACCAAAACATATTTGGAGGAATAGGACTTATTGCACAGGGAGCTATGACTCAGTTTGGAACCAATACCTTAGAGAATAATAGATATTAATAATATGGCAAACGGAACAGGTTATCAAGGAGGGGGAGACAGCGTCATATTCCAAAACTTTCAGCCTTTGGTTGGAATGATGCAACAGAACCAGCAATACGTTGCACAACAAGCCCAAGAACAAAGAAAGGAAAGAGACAAAGTTATGCAACAGGTCTCTAAAGATTTGTCAGGGGTGGATAGTAGTGGATTAAGGAAAGCTGACTTAGAACTGTTTAACGAGAAATATGATAATGTAAAAGAAACGTATTTCCAGATACAGAGTGCCACAGACCCTGCCGAGAGAAGAGCTTTACAGCTAAAGCTAAACTCGGACATAGGAGAAGTTAAAAGAGTTGTTAAAGGAAGTAATCAAGTCAGGGAAAATATAATTAAATCAGGTAATAACATCCCTAAAATAGTTGGTAGAGGTAATGTAGAAGGAGCACAGAAATTCATCAACGAGTTAAAAGAAAAAAGATATGATGAGATAACAGAAGACTCCTTTGATTTAAGCCAGTTTTATTTTAAAGGGGATAAGACTAAACTTGACAGGAGTGTAGATAGGATAGCTAAGCAACTTATCAAAGACCCTACTAAATCAACGTTTACTAGTCAGATCATGGACAGCATTACAGCTTCGGGCGGTAAGAGGTACGACTTCGTAAGTTCGGGAAGGGTGGCAAATGAGCCTGCTGTGTTTGAAGCAATGTCTAACCTTGTAAAATCAGACAGGAATGCACAGGCTTATGTACAGGACTTAATAGATGCTGGAGAGGTAGAAGATTTTAACCAAGGGGTAGCTACCTTAATAGAGGAGTATAAGCCACTGTTCAGTAATATAAAAGACGAGAGGGTGGCGGCAGACAGACCAACCACAGGTGGAGGTGGTAGGGGAGGAAGTCTGGATGATGCATTTAGAAACTTCAGAAGGGATATAGGAGTAACTATAAATGATTCTGGAGATGTAGCCAACGCACCAGTATACGCTTCCCTAAACAGAGCCAATATAAAAACAACACTTCCATCTAACGAGACTTTTAGAAGTCAGGATGGGCAGAATGTAAATCTTAAAGCTGGTACAGAGGTGCAGGTGTCTGGGGTAACATTGATGCCTATGTATAGGGGTAAATACATAGCTAACACTACAGAAGAAGTATTGAGACAATCTGGCAGGGAAATTGAATATAAGCCTACAGTCATGTTACAGTACAAGACAACACCATTAAGAGGATCGGGAGAGACTAGGACGGTATTTGCAGAACCACAGTACATACAAAGTTTATCTACAACTAAAACTCTGAACAAACAATTAGAAGCATTGGAGATGGTTATGGACGAACAGTTGAGAACAGGTAATGTAAACAGAAGAACGCATGTAATTTCTGACTTAGAACAAGATAACCAACCTGAAAATACGACAACACCTAATAGGGACGTAACTAAACTAGTTGATTTAATCAAAGGTAAATAAAACATATAAAGAAATGCCTAACGGAGAAAATAAAAATCCAGTAATAGAAGAAACTTACAGACTACTTGGCTTAAAAAGTTCTGGGGTAAAATACGAAGAGTTTGAAGAAAGTTTGAAAAGACCCGAGGTCATGCAAGAAGCTTATAATATTCTGTCTTTAGAGAGTGAGGGAGTCAGTATAGGAGATTTTTCAGAATCACTTGGATTGGGAAAGCAAGAAGAGGTTTCTTCGCAAGGCTCGGAAGCTACCTCTGCAACATATACAGAGCCTTCACAACCTTCCCAAGAGACTGAGTATTTTATACCTCAAGATAGTGTAGCTGTAGAGTCGGGATATGTAGATCCGAGTGCAGACCTTAACCCAGAAGTAGAGGGTGGAGAGGGTGCAGGAACATTATACAACTTACTTGAGGGTGTGGAAGTAACAGCACCAGAACAAGTTGACGATACAACAGTGGGCAGTAGGCTATACAATAGTTTTAGATCCGCTCTTGATAGCTTTAATGAAGGTATTTTTTCTCAGACAGAACTTTTGAATTCATTTGCTGTATCGGTAATGAACATACCTTCAGATGCTTTAAACGCCCTCGGATACGAAGATCTGGCAGAATCTTTAAGAACAGATCCTCAAGAAACTTGGAGTTATTTACAAGCTAACAATCAAAGCTTAAAAGCATTAGCAGAGATAACGGACTATTATGCTAGAACATCTGAATCTTTTAGAGAACAATTACCAGAAGATTATGGAAATATAGAAAACTCTATCAGACAAGGTAATTACCTACGTGCAGGAGAAGAGCTTGTAAGTGGTATTATAGGGTCTTCTCCGTCATTACTTTATTTAGGGGTAACAGGGGGTACAGGTGGAGCTACAACTGTAGGAAGTATCTTAGGACAAGCTTTTATTAAAACCCTACCTTTTTCAGCAACCAATTTCAGAGAGTTGCAAAGAGAGGGGGTAGATGTCCCTGAGAGTTTACTGCCAGTCTATTCTGTAATGAACGGGATGGTAGAAATACTTGATGCTAATATAGGAGCTTCCTCTTTCCTTAGAAGAGAAATAGCAGGGGGTCGATTAAAAGCAGAAGGAGTACAAGACTTAATCACAGGCTACCTATCTAAATCTTTTAAAGAGAACGGAATTCCTTTTGCATTACTCAGAGGTGGTGCATCAGAAGGTATTGTACAACTATCTCATAACGTAATAGACAAGTATTCGGGGATAGACCCAGATAGGGAATTATTAGACAACGTGGCTAACGGCATACTTATAGGTGCGGGTATGTCAGGAGCTATACCTTCTATAAGCAGGGTGGGTAATGCGATAGCTAACAAAACAAACAGGGACAGGGTAAATACCTTAGAATCTGAAATAAACACTTTAAAGGACGACCTTAACAACATAGAAAATGACTCTTCAAGAGAAGCAGTTCAGAACGTAATAGAAACTAAGACAGACGAGATAAACAATATTATAGAGACATCTGAAACAGAACAGTCAAACCTCACACAAGAAGAGTTAAACGATATTGTCAAAGAGAATAATAGAGACACGGCTATCCAAGAAGAGGTTGAAAGTGATACAAGTAATTTAAGTGAAGAGTCAAAAGAGATATTAAGACAACAGGAGGTACAGGATGATACGCAAACTCAAGAGCGGGAGGAAGGTTTACAGCGAGAAGGGGAAACCACTGAGCAAAACCTACAAGACGAAACAAGAAGCACAGAAGAAGTAGAAACTGTTCAACAAACAGAGACGTTCATTCCGAATGAACAGGTGAACACCATAACAGAAAGGTTAAACCGAGGACAGGAATATATAAAAATCCGTAAAGAAACCGTACGTAAAGAACTTACAGATTTACTTGGGGGAGAAGCACGTACAGGGATAAATCCAGAAGCACTTGTTAAACTTGTGGAGTATGCTACTCTTGAAATAGCTGATGGAACGATAACTACAGCCAAGGCACTACATAACGTACTACAAGGCTTTAATGTAAGTGAGCAAGATTCTAATCGTATATTCAACGAAGCTAGCAACATAGTAGAACAGTACAGAGAAACTCAACCAGAGACACGTAGAACACAGGTACAGGAAGCTAAAGGAAAAGCACTTACTGAAGCACAGGAAAGAGCACCTCAAAAGAAATCTCAGAAGTTACCCAAGAAAACTATTAGAAAGGTAACAGAGAAAGGTACTACGGGTAAAATTACACAGACTACTAGACAGGCTTTTAGAGAACACTACAGGACATTAGCTAAAGGGTTTAGAGAAG
>Ga0209487_1002577_pt1 | contig 14671 bp, 16 predicted proteins | sample Poulit2012_FD_187524 | JGI IMG/M metagenome (GOLD analysis project Ga0209487, IMG submission 187524) | Agricultural soil microbial communities from Georgia to study Nitrogen management - Poultry litter 2012 (SPAdes) (version 2) | ecosystem: Environmental > Terrestrial > Soil > Agricultural land... | reverse complement strand
TCTTTTAAGAAGTCGCTAATTGGTGCTACTTCTCTTTTTCTTCTTTTCTTATACATTAATCTTCTAGTAAGTTAATTGGTTCATACTTTTTATATTGGTACTGTATGCCATCTTCATTTCGAACAATGAGCTCTTTACCATTAGCTCGAATTACGGTCTCCTTCCATTTATCAAATGGCGTTTCGTAATACATGTTTAAGTTACCGTTTTCTACCTTCAATACGAAGCTTTCTGCTGTTTTACTTCCAGTAAAACTCCCATCTATATTGGGTTGAAGTTTAGTGCGGACACCAGCGTCGCCTTCAACATCTATATAATCTATCGAACTGTTAAAAGTAAAGTCCATATCCTGAATATTTTCACTTTCTACATGATCTATTTCCCAATATCCAGAAAGATAGCCTTTCATTTCTTCGGGGTTTTGTGTTTGGCATCCCCATAACACTATAAGGGCTACAAATAAGTATAAGTTTCTCATAAGGTAATCATTTTATAGGATTGATGTGCTTGTTTTATAACGTTTTCTGTACGTTCGGCATGCGTGTCGCTTATAAATAGCTGCCCGAAATCTTGAGCATCAACTAACTTTATAAGTTGTGCCACTCGCATCTCATCTAATTTATCGAAAATATCATCCAATAACAAGATAGGATTGATTTTTGTATCATATTTTATAAAATCGAACTGGGCTAGTTTTAAAGCGATTAAATAGGACTTTTTCTGTCCTTGAGAGCCAAAGCGCCGAATAGGATAACCGTTGAGGTTAAAGATTAAATCATCTCTATGTATTCCAAAATTGGTGTAAGTAGCACGTCTATCGCGATCTTCATTTTTCTGTAAGAGGTCTAATAATTTCGCATCTTTCAATTGTGAATTATACTCTAGACTTACCTGTTCATTTTCATTAATGGATCGATAGCGGCTTTTAAAAATAGGGGTGAACTTCTCTAAAAATGCTACTCGTTCTGTATGTATTGGTTCAGCTAAACTAGCTAATTGCTCGTTATATATCTGGAGTGTACTTCTATCAAAAGTATTATTTGCTGCAAAATGTTTTAACAAGGCATTTCGCTGAGCTAAAATTCGATTGTAATTCAAAAGGTTTTCCAAATAAACAGGATTGCTTTGCGAAATCACGCCATCAATAAATTTCCTTCGAGTTTCACTGCCCTCCATTATTAAGTCGTTGTCTGCCGGCGAAATTATTACCAATGGAATTAATCCTATATGATCGCTAATCCTAGTGTAAGCTTTTCCGTTTCGCTTTATAATCTTTCTTTGTCCTTTCTTTACGCTAAGAATAATGCGTTCTTCCATTTCATTCTTCTTGTATGTAGCATCGAGCACAAAGAAATCGGTGTTATGGCGTATGTTTTGACTAGTTATAGGATTGAAGTAACTTTTGCCAAAAGATAAATGATAAATCGCGTCTAATACATTGGACTTTCCAACGCCATTTGGTCCAATCAAACAGTTTATCTTAGCATCGAATTCAAAGCTTTCATTTTCTAAGTTCTTATAATTTATTATGGCTAGTTTCTCTAATTTCATCTCCTTATTGTCCTCCTATGTTTAGTAAGATTTTACCGCTATTAGCAGAAAATACAAAAGTAAACTTTCTATTAGTTAAAAAAATAGAAATACATATCCTTTTAAATATGAATAAATGTTATATTTTTGCAACACTTAAAACCAAGTGTTATTATGGCAACGTACAAAAGAAGAGGATATAAACCTAAGAAAGACAAAGAACAGCAAATAGAAGATGAGAGCACAACAGCAGAAGTATTTAGTACGCTGGATGAAGGTGCCCATAAAACGGAGATTTGGTTAGAAAAAAACCAAAAGAAGGTATTTGGAATTGTTGGTGCGATAGCAGCAGTAGTTTTACTTGTTCTATTGTATCAGAATTTCGTTAGCAAACCAAAAGAAAAAGATGCGATGAACGATATGTTCCAAGCGCAGCTTTACTTTGAAAAAGCAGTAGATGGGGAAGATCCGGAAACGAATTACAATTTAGCACTGAATGGTGGAGATGGAAACTTTGGATTCTTGGATGTTATGCAAAACTACAAGCGAACTAAAGCAGCTAATCTTGCCAATTACTATGCTGGAATGGCATATTTGCACACAAGAGATTATAAAAATGCAGTAGTTCACTTAGATAAGTTTAAGAGTAAAGACGAGTTGCTAGCGCCGTTGGCCACTGGTGCTATCGGTGATGCTTTTGTTCAGTTAGAACAATACAAAGATGCATTAGATTATTACGAGAAAGCAGCTAATATGCGCGAAAATGAAGTGACTACACCAATTTATTTATTGAAGGCTGGAGTAATTGCATTAGATTTGGATAAACCAGCTCTTGCAAAAAAATATTTGGAGAAACTTACCGATCAATATCCTGAAACAAAGGAAGCTAAGAAAGCACTTACTTACTTAGGAACGGCGCAAGTGCGTAACTAAAATAGTAAAATGAAAATGTCAAAAAAGAGAAATCTTTCCGATTACGATAAAACAAGTCTACCAGACGCTTCAAAATACAAATTTGGTATTGTAGTGTCGGAGTGGAATGAAGAGATTACGGAGGGAATGTTTGAGGGAGCCAAACAAACTTTAATAGAGAATGGCGTTCCACTAGAGCAGATAGTACGATGGAATGTGCCTGGAAGCTTTGAGTTGATTTACGGCTGTAAAAGGATGCAACAGACTGTAGATACATTAGACGCCATAATAGCTATAGGCTGTGTAATTCAGGGAGAAACAAGGCATTTCGATTTTGTATCGGAGGCGGTTTCTATGGGTATAAAAGATTTGAATGTACATAGTAATATTCCAGTCATATTTTGCGTCCTTACCGACAATACCTATCAGCAATCATTAGATAGAAGTGGTGGTAAACATGGTAATAAAGGAACAGAAGCTGCAGTAGCTGCAATTAAAATGGCAGACTTACGATTTGCTTCTAAGCCTATATAACTCATTATACAAAGCTACATGTAGCAATTCCATTTTAGTTATATATTATAAAAACCTTGATTAGAAAACTAGTCAAGGTTTTTTACTTAAAACAAATAGAAAAGATGGAAGAGTTATACAAATAAAAGTTAATCACTACAGTCCAAAATCTAGTGATTGGTAAGCTATAGGCTTAGGTGTAGATGGTTGATTTTAAGGGTGTTGTTGGTTGTCTTTTAATGCTGTATAACAAAGAGCCCAATCGGTAATATACATTCTATTAATTTTTATAGCATTTCATAAATGCGTACTTTTGGGATAATTGAAAAATCACGGTGTTTAGAAGACGAAAGAAAAATAAAGAGTTTAGGTACCAAGCACGTTATTATAAAAGTAGGCGTGATGCAGGACCTTTTAAAATAGAATATAAATTCGATGAATACCGAACAACAGTAGGAAGCAATCGAGGACTTAAAAATAAGTTTAAAGCTGCAATTGCTGATTTTAAGGAAAGTCGAGGTACATCAACCAACAAGATAATATTAATAATCGCTCTAATTTTGGTGCTAATTTTTCTGTATATTATAGATTTCGATCTATCCATTTTTTTACAACCTTTGTAGATGACAGATGTAATTAAATTGTTGCCCGATCACGTAGCCAATCAAATCGCAGCTGGTGAGGTAGTGCAAAGACCTGCCTCTGTGGTTAAGGAACTTTTAGAGAATGCTATTGATGCGAAAGCAACAGAAGTAACCCTAGTTATTAAAGATGCTGGTAAAACGCTTATTCAAGTTATTGATGATGGCATAGGCATGTCTAGTACCGATGCAAGATTGAGCTTAGAGCGTCATGCCACCTCAAAAATATCAAAAGCAGAAGATTTATTTGCCTTAAATACGAAAGGTTTTCGTGGTGAAGCACTTGCATCAGTTGCGGCTATTGCACATCTTGAGATTCAAACACGTACCGAAGATCAAGAAGTAGGAACAAAGATTCAAGTGGAAGGTAGTGAAGTTAAGAATCAAGAAAGCGTAGTCACGGCCAAAGGAACGATTATTCGTGTGCGAAACTTATTCTACAATATCCCAGCAAGAAGGAATTTTCTTAAAAGTGATGCGGTAGAAAGACGTCATATTATAGATGAGTTTCAACGTGTAGCGTTAGCGCATCCAGATATAGCCTTTACCTTTTTAGATGATGACACTACGTTGTTTTCATTGCCAAAGTCTAAAATACGACAACGCATAATTAATATTTTTGGCAATAAACTCAAAGAACGATTGGTTCCTGTAGCGGAAGAAACCGATATAGTAAAGGTTTCGGGCTTTGTTCAAAAACCAGAGTTCGCTAGAAAACGAAGAAATGAACAATTCTTTTTTGTAAACGATAGGTACATACGAAGCAGCTATTTACATCATGCTGTGGTTGCAGCTTTTGAAGGACTTTTAAGGCCAGAAACCCAACCTGGGTATTTTTTATTCTTGTACATTGATCCTAAATCAATCGATATCAATATCCACCCTACGAAAACCGAAGTTAAATTCGACGATGAACATGCGATTTATACTTTACTTAGAGCGGCTATTAAACACAGTTTAGGACAGTTTAGTATTACTCCAGCACTTGACTTTTCGCTGGATTCCGAGATGACAACGCCTTATGAGTATGATAATAAGAAGCCCACACCTCCGACTATTGAGGTAGATAGAGACTTTAATCCATTTAAGGAAGAAGCTAAGCGCATGCAACAGTTTCGTAATACGGGTGGGTTTACGCCTAAGAAAGATGCCCCTTGGGAAGCACTTTATACAGGTTTAGAAAAAGAAACTACTTTTGAGTCGCCTACGTTTTCAAATTCTAATGCATCGATTGAGAAGCGTACGATTGAAGGGCTACAAGGAGTAGAGTTTGAAACAGATAATGTAATCGGGACTTTGTTCGAAGACGTACACGCTAAACCAAGCTCTAACGCATTCCAATTACAAAACAAATATATTGTCACTTCAATAAAAAGTGGGGTTGTTATTATTCATCAACACTTAGCACATCAAAGAATCTTGTATGAAGATTTGCTTAGAAACATTTCTGTAAAAGAAGCGGTGAGTCAACAATTACTATTCCCTTTACAACTGTCGTTTTCTTCGCAAGATATCGCTTTGCTTTCCAATTTGCGTGATCAGTTGAAAACAGCGGGATTTGTTATTGAAAAACTGGAGGATGAAACCATGGAGATAAGCGGTATTCCAGTGCACATTAACGAAAGTAGCGTACAAGAGATTATGGAGCGACTGCTAGACGATATGAAACAAGATGTTCCAGGAGAAAGTTTTAGCCAGTTTGATGTATTGGCGAAATCTTTAGCAAAAACTATGGCTATAAAAGTAGGAGAGCCTCTTAGTGAAGAAGAACAAGAGCATTTAATTAATCAACTTTTCGCTTGTACGGAGCCTACGTTATCTCCTACTAATCGCAGACTGTTAATAACCTTAGATATAGATTATCTAGATAATAAATTTATTTAACTAATGGGTAGAATATCAGAAACTATAAAGTCGCTTATCATTGCCAATGTAATTTTCTTTGCGGGAACTTACTTTGTGGGCGAGGTGGTATTCAGGTTATTTTCATTGTATTACTTCGAAAGTCCAAACTTTTATGTTTGGCAACCTTTAACGCATATGTTTATGCATGGTGGTTTAATGCATATATTATTTAATATGTATGCGCTATGGGCATTTGGTTCGCCAGTGGAATACCATTTAGGGTCTAAACGATTTTTGTTTTTTTATTTTACAGCAGGTCTTGGAGCGGCATTTATTCATACAGGGTTTAACTACTATCAAGTACACACTATATCCGAGCAAATATTACAAGCAGGTTGGAGCTCAGATGATATTCACAGGATTTTGACTACAGGAGAATATGATACAAACCTCTTGAAATCTGTTACACGTGATCAGTTAAATACTTTATTCTCATCTTATAATGTACCTGCTGTGGGGGCTTCAGGAGCCGTTTACGGTGTGCTTGTTGCTTTTGGAGTATTATATCCGAATGCCGAATTAATGTTGATATTTTTACCCGTTCCGGTAAAAGCAAAATATTTTATCCCGGGACTTATTCTTATCGATATATTCTTTGGAATAAGCGGTACCTCTACTGGCGTAGCACATTGGGCACACATTGGTGGAGCGTTAATAGGGTATTTGATGATTCGCAATTGGCAAAGAAATCAGTTCGAAAGGAATAGGTGGAATTAGTTTTATAAGTACTATGGATTATCAGTCTCTTAAATATAAATACAAAACTTCATCCGTTGTTGTAAAGCTAATTGTAATCAATGTCGCCATTTTTTTGGCAGTTTGGTTAGGTTCGTTTTTTATAGGTAAATCACAAACGGCACTTACACAATGGTTTGTTCTTCCAAGCGATTTAAAGAAACTTGTACTGCAACCTTGGAGTCTTATCAGCTATAGTTTTTTACATGCAGGACTAAGTCATATCCTGTGGAATATGCTGTTTTTATATTGGTTTGGACCTATGGTTTTGAATCTTTTCAACGGTAAAAGATTCTTAACTCTATATCTTTTGGGAGCTTTGAGTGGGGGATTATTGTTTGTAGGTGCATACAATATTTTTCCTGTATTTGCAGATAGTTTTACCAAAACCAATCTTATAGGTGCCTCAGCATCGGTAAGGGCAGTGATGATTTTCATAGCCATTTTTAGTCCATATTCCGAAATTCGAATATTTTTCTTTAGAATAAAACTCTGGCATATTGCGTTATTTGTAGTAGCATTGGATATTATTATGATACCGATTTCCAATGCAGGTGGAAACATAGCCCACTTAGGTGGTGCATTATTTGGGTATTTATACGCCACACAACTTCGTAAAGGAAACGATATTGGTCTTTGGTGGGATAGGAGCCTTGACTTTATCGTGGGATTATTTAAATCAAAACCGAAGACACCATTTAAGAAAGTCTATAAAAATCCTAAACGGAGGTCGAGACAAACTGCAGATGAATCTCAGAGTAATGCTAGCGATCAAGAAAAAATAAATATTATTTTAGAGAAAATCTCTAAAAGCGGTTATGACAGCTTGACCAAAGCTGAAAAGGATTTTCTATTTAGAGCAAGTAATAATAAGTAATAAGAATGAGGCGATTAGGATGTCTTGGTAGCTTAATTTTTTATGCAAACTCTTTAGTTGCATTTCTTCTCTTGCTTTCTTTTGTTTTGCCTTATTTACCACCAACTAGGTTCCCAACAGTTTCTATGTTGAGTCTTGGAGTTTTCCCATTGATTATTCTGAACGGGATTTTTATGTTGTATTGGTTGATCCGATTACGCAAGCAGTTCTTTTTGTCCTTGATAGTTTTAATTTTAGCCACGTTAAATTTCGGTTTTTTTATAAAGTTCGATAATTCGACTTCGGAATCACGGGAGAAAGATTCCATTCGTTTATTATCGTACAATGTTAGATTATTTAATTACTACGAGGCTAAAGAAAAGAGAAACGAAGCACCAGAAAAGTTTGAAACTATAGTAAGAGAAATCAATCCTGATTTACTGTTTATTCAAGCGTTTAAAGAGGAAAAGGAAATGGATTTTTCTGCTTATCCTTATAAGTATGTGGATTATAATGATTCTAAAAAGCTTTTTGGACATGCTATATATTCTAAATACCCAATAATAGATCAGGGGGCATTTTCATTTGAACAATCCAATAACAATGCTTTATGGGCCGATGTGAAAATAGCTGAGGATACTTTTAGAATATATAATGTGCATCTTCAATCTATGCGAATTATTGCTAAAGTAGCTTATATACAAGAAACCGGCACCGACTTCATTAAGAATAAGATTTCGCATGCATTTGTAAAGCAAGAAAGACAAGTAAGGTTACTACGAAAGCATATGGAGGCTTCCCCACATAAAAATATAATCGTTGCTGGGGATTTTAATAACACTCCATTTTCTTACAACTACAAGAAATTAAAAGGCGATATGAAGGATGCTTTCTTAGAAAAAGGAAGTGGAATTGGTACCACTTTTTACTTCGATGGATTCCCATTGCGTATCGATTATATTTTAGTCTCACCAAATGTTAAGGTGAAGCAATTCCATACGGTAAAGGAAACCTTCTCCGACCATCAAGCAATTTGGGCAGATATCGATTTAAATACACCATAACAAATTAATGTTTATAAATAAACACGTTCTATATCCAAATGGTTAGAGAGTGATTTCCAGTAGTTTTATTCTAGTATAAACTAAAATCTATTTCTTCGGCTCTTAGATAGGATAGTGTATTTGGTCCAAGATTAAATAATAAATCTAGTACACTTAAATTAGGAAGGAAACCATTTGATTCATCAAACACTTGAATATAAGGACTAAAGGAATGAAATATTTTTCTTTTGGCATTGATTAAACCACGAAGGTCATTTCCGTCGAATTCCTGTTGGTATTCAGTTGTTATTTCTGTTTTAACTTCCCATTCTAAAACCTCACATAAAATATTAAAAATTTTCATGTTATGAGTTTGTAGGCTTTCTACAGGCTCATTAAAAAGTGGCATTAGATCATCTATATAAAAGTCATAGAAAGGTGAGGAACGATAGGCAGATTCAATAGATTTGAAGTGATGCTGCTGCCAAGGAGTATGTACACTTGTTTGAATTTCCTTTGTTTTTCTACGACTGTTGCCCGAAATTTTATGTTTTATAATCGGAGCGTTTAATACCAGTATGCCATTGCTATGTGCAATATAAGCGCGATTCCTATAGGTTTGCTTTTGATAGTTGTCATGTAGTTCAAACACCACAGAATCTGCTTGTGCCATAGCAGCTAATTGCAGTGCACAAGGGAAATATGCAGGATAGACCAATACCTTATCCATAAAATTTAAAATACTTTATGCTTATTTCTTTCTTCGCTTTCTAATCTCACCACCTACAATAAGTAGTACGATTCCTGCAATAACATAATATAAATAGGATTTCGGTTCGCCTTTTCCATGTACGGTAGTAAATAGGCGTTCGGTTCGTATTTTATTGCCTAAGCCTTGTAGACGGTTATTAATGCTCATGAACACCATAACTGGTTTCCCTACTATATGATTAAAAGGTACATAACCCCAATTCCTAGCGTCTTGAGAGTTATGTCGATTGTCACCCATCATCCAATAATAATCTTGTAAAAAAGTGTATTCTGTAATAGGCTCACCATTTAGAAGTACATTGCCATAGTCTACTTGTATCTTGTTATCTATTCCCATTTCTCTACCTTCGTATACTTCTATAATAGATTTATAGAATGGAATAGTTTCTGGTGTAATTGCTACAGTAGCTCCTTTCTTTGGAATATAAATTGGTCCAAAATTATCTACATTCCATCCATATCGGCTGTCATGTGGGAAAATACTTTGGTCTACTTTACCTTTCTCATGCGTAATTGGAGTAATACTTTTTATGTCAGGGTAACTTTTTAGACGTTCATAAGCCTCGTCGGTCATATATGCTTGAAATCCAGTGTATTCTCTGTTTAAAGGAAATATATCCGTGATATCAAATCGTTGTGCAATATAATTTAAGTTCAGAGGTTTATCACTAACTACAACATACGAAAACTGAAGTTTTGCCCTATCGGGTAGTTCTAGTGCCTCTCCATTTATATACATTTGTTTATCTACTATTGCTAAGGAGTCACCAGGGATACCAACCGCTCGTTTTACATAATTGGACTTCTTGTCTATTGGTTTAATTCGACTTCCCTTTGCCGGATTATTTATATCCACTAAAGTGTCTACAGGCCAATTGAACACCACAATATCATTTCGTTTTATTTTTTGAAACCCTGGAATTCTAACATAGGGTAGTTGTGGTTTATTGATATAGGATTTGCTTTTAACTACCGGTATGGTATCGTGAACCATTGGAAGACTTAAAGCTGTCATTGGTGCGCGAGCTCCATAGTGAAGTTTGCTTACAAATAGGTAATCTCCTACAAGTAATGTTTTCTCTAAAGAGGAGGTCGGAATGGTAAAAGGTTGAATAAAATAGGTGTGAATAATACTTGCTGCTACTACTGCAAATAGAATGGAACTTACCCATTCGCCTGACTTGGATTTGGTTTGTAAACTTCTGTCTTTAATGTGTGCAAGCTCTTGAGTGTAGTTTACATACCCTATATATAAACCAAGAGTTATAATACCTAGAAAGGTGTCTTTGTAGGTGTTTTTTCCGAAACTGCGTAAGGTTTCTATCCAGACTACTGGAATCATGATTAGGTTTATAATGGGAAGGAAAAGAAGAATAACCCACCATCTTGGTCGGTTTATAATTTTCATGAGCACCACTGCGTTATACACTGGTACTATAGCTTCCCAAGCTTTTCTGTTGGCTGCAATATAAAGTTTCCAAGTACATGCAAAATGTAGTATTTGGATAAAAAAGAACAGGCCTAACCATGCTGTTACTGTCATAACTTATAATCTTTAATATTTTATTTTAATTGGAGTATATCATTCATAGTGAATACTCCTTTTTTATCTTTCAACCATTCCGCTGCTAAAATGGCACCCATAGCAAAACCCTGGCGGCTATGCGCTTCGTGCTTTATGCTCAATGTATCTATTTGAGAACGATAAGTGATAGTGTGAGTGCCTCTAACTTCCGATTCACGATAAGCATAAATTGGAATGCTATCTTCTTTTTCTTTATCTAAGGTCCATTTTGTTTTACCTCTAAACGGCACTATATCGTTGGCAAGAGAAATAGCGGTTCCACTAGGTGCGTCAATTTTTTCGGTGTGGTGTGTTTCTTCTATTTGGATTTGGTATTCTGGAAAGTTTTCCATGATTTTTGCTAAAACTTTGTTTACATGGAATAAGATGTTAACTCCTAAGCTAAAGTTAGATGCATAAAGCAAAGCACCATTCTTATCTTTACAATCCTTTGTTATTTCTTCGTATTTGTTTAACCATCCGGTAGTGCCACAAACCACAGGGATATTCTTATCGAAACACATCTTAATATTTTCTGTAGCAGCTGTTGGAGTACTGAATTCTATAACTACATCGGCAGTATTTAAATCGCCTTCGCTCCAATCTGCGGTAGACTTATAAACTATTGTATGGCCTTTATCTTTGGCTAGTTTTTCGATGGTTTTCCCCATCTTTCCATATCCTATAAGTGCTATTCTCATAATTTAAAATTCAATGATAGAGTGTAGGTAGAGTGAAATTGTACAGGATCAATTCCGATTCGTGGTTGTAGCGATAGATCTTCGCTTATATTAAATTGTTTTAAGTGTGCATCTACGTTTGCGTCAATAATGTTTATTAAATAAAACCCAATGGCTACTGCTATACTTAAATCTTTATTTCTTTGTGCGGTGCGTTGTGCATCTCGCAAACGCTGGTTTGAAACTTTTGGAGTGTCGCCATCTCCATAATACTCATCGTCGGTATAGCCTTCTAAACGCCGTTTATAGATATCTCTGAACCGTTTATAATCTTTTTTGTTTTCTAAATGGTAGTAAATTCCAGCGCCAATACCTGCATATACCAGAGGGATTTTCCAGTACCTTTTATTGTAGGCTTGTCCCAAACCAGGAAGTACGGCAGAATAAAAAGCTGCTGTTGCTGGTGCTAGTGGATTGTATTCTTCAGCGAAATTTTTGCTGTTCCCTTTTACTCTTAGACTGTCGGATTCTTGTGCAATAGATACTAGGGTAGTGGTCAGTAAGAGTGTAAAAAATATTACAATCTTACTCACGTCTAATTAGTTTAAGTATTCTATTTAAATCTTCCTCACTTTTAAAAGGCACCACCATTTGTCCTTTTCCAGATTTGTTAACTCGCAAACTAACCTTACTATCTAAATAACTAGATAACTCCTTCTTAGCTTTTTGTGCGAAGTTAGGTAAACTTGGTTTTTTAGCTTCTTTGGCGGTTGGGTTTTTATATTCTCGGACCAATGCTTCGGTTTGACGAACAGATAGCGACTGGTCTATTACCTTCATATAAATGTCTATTTGGGTTTTAGGGTCATCAATATTTATTAATGCTCGTCCGTGTCCCATAGTAATAAATGCGTCGCGCATTCCAGTCTGAATAATAGGATCCAATTTCAACAGGCGTAAATAATTGGCTATTGTTGATCGACTTTTTCCTACTCGGTCGCTTAGTGCTTCTTGAGTAAGTTCTATTTCGTTTATGAGTCTTTCGTAAGAAAGGGCTATTTCGATAGGGTCTAAATCCTGTCGTTGAATGTTTTCCACCAAAGCCATTTCTAGCGATTCTTGGTCATTGGCAAGGCGTACATATGAAGGAATAGTTTCTAATCCGACCAGTTTAGCTGCACGGAAACGTCTTTCTCCACTTACCAATTGAAACTTATTTCTAGAAAGTTTACGTACCGTTATAGGTTGAATAATTCCTAACTCTTTAATTGAGGAAGCTAGTTCTTTTAAACTTTCTTCGTTAAAGCTTGTTCTTGGTTGAAAAGGGTTAACTTCAATATTTTCAATTTCCAACTCTATGATTGTTCCTACTATTTTATCGGCATTTTTATCTTCAGCCGATTTTATTTCCTCTTTCGGATCGTTTAACAATGCTGATAATCCTCTTCCTAATGCCTGTTTCCTTGTTGCCTTTGCCATTGTTATATTAATTGTTTTTTCTGATTAATTCTTCTGCTAAACTCAAGTAATCGTTTGCACCTGCACTGCTTGCATCGTAAGTTATAATACTTTCACCATAACTAGGTGCTTCGCTTAAACGTACATTTCGTCTGATTATAGTTTGGAAAACCATATCTTTAAAATGCTTTTGGACTTCGTCTACCACTTGATTAGACAATCTAAGACGCGAATCGAACATGGTTAATAGAAGCCCCTCTATATCCAATGATGGGTTGTGTATGCGCTGTACACTTTTAATGGTATTCAGTAGTTTTCCCAATCCCTCTAATGCAAAGTATTCACATTGAATGGGTATAATTACCGAATCGGCAGCAGTAAGCGCGTTTAATGTAAGTAAACCCAAAGATGGTGCACAGTCCAAAATTATAAAATCATATTGGTCTTTTACTTTATTTATTGCGGTTTGCATCCGATACTCCCTATTCGGAACATCTACCAATTCTATTTCTATTGCAACCAAATCTATATGAGCAGGTACGACATCCAAATTGGGTGAGTCGGATACTTGAATCGCATCGTGTATTAAATCCGGTGACTCTAGTATTCTATAGGTGCCTATTTCGACAGTTTCGGTATCCAATCCCAACCCAGATGTAGCGTTTGCTTGTGGATCTGCATCGACCAAGAGAACTTTTTTCTCTAGTACTCCCAATGAAGCTGCTAAGTTAATAGCAGTGGTAGTTTTACCTACGCCACCTTTCTGATTTGCAATTGCAATTACTTTACCCATAGATTATTTTGGAATATTATAAGGTACAAAAATACTACTATATTATATATATATGAAATAGAGTGCCTCTAAGTCATTATATTTAATTTTAAAAATTCCGAAGCTATAAACTTCGGAATAATTTTAAGCCACAATATACTAATCACAAAGAGGAAAAGTATGAGGGAATTAGCTTTTCTTTCTCATTTGCTCTAAAGCATCCCACATTTCATCTGGAATTTGTTGTAAGAAATTAAACTGTCCTGCACCTTGTAACCATTCGCCGCCATCGAGGGTGATAACTTCTCCGTTAAGGAAGCTAGCATAATCCGATATTATATAGGATGCTAAGTTGCCTAGTTCTTCATGCTTCCCAACACGCCTCATCGGGATTTTTTTAGTCATATCTGTTAAGTGCTGCAATTCTGGTGGAAGTAGACGTTCCATAGCTCCTTTGGTAGGGAAAGCACCTGGTGCTATGGCATTAGTTCGAATGCCATATTTAGCCCATTCTACTGCAAGGGAGCGGGTTAAAGCTAATACCCCTGCTTTTGCAGCTGCGCTAGGCACAACATAAGCAGAACCAGTCCATGAGTAAGTGGTTACTATGTTTAGTATGCTTTTATTCTTTTCTTTATTAGCTATCCATCGTTTTCCTAATGCTAACGTACAGTTACTTGTGCCTTTTAAAACAATATCAACCACTGTATTAAAAGCGTTTGGGCTCAATCTTTCGGTAGGAGAAATAAAATTGCCAGCTGCGTTATTTACTAAAACGTCAATTCCTCCAGTAGCTTCTATGGCTTGGTCTAGCATTTTCTCAACATTCTCGTAGTCCCTAACATCACAAGAGAAAATAAATACCTTTCCACTTGTTTCCGGTTCTAACTCCTTTTTGGTTTTTTCTAATCTTTCTAAACTTCTAGAGGTAATTATTAAAGTAGCACCTAATTCTAGAAATCGCTTTGTCATAGCTTTGCCTAATCCGCTACCGCCACCTGTAATTAATACGGTTTTATCTTTCAATGCATTTTCATGCAGCATTGGTTTTACGCCTATCATAAATGATTGTCTTTATTGTAACTTAATTATGTGTACGAAATTAAAAATACACCTTTGTATTGAAACAGCCTAGGCAGTTATTGAAAAATCGTTAAGAGGATTCCCTAAAGTCGCAACAGCATAAATAAAACCTCTGCAATCCTTGTAAAACAAAGGACTGAGAGGTTTTTAGGTTTCACCTAAATGGTGTATATTTAGATTTACTACAAAAAAATATATACCATGGATA
>Ga0209487_1002576_pt1 | contig 14672 bp, 13 predicted proteins | sample Poulit2012_FD_187524 | JGI IMG/M metagenome (GOLD analysis project Ga0209487, IMG submission 187524) | Agricultural soil microbial communities from Georgia to study Nitrogen management - Poultry litter 2012 (SPAdes) (version 2) | ecosystem: Environmental > Terrestrial > Soil > Agricultural land... | reverse complement strand
TGCAAAGGTAATCCAATAATAAATCTTGAATTATAACATTCCGATAATTCACAAATCATTAATACTCTAAAGAACCTGAGTAAAATGATGATCATCGGAATAACTGTTCTAATACTTTTAACGATCGAGGCTGTCTAAACCCCTCAACATGAAGCTTATAATAAGTAAGCAATAAGGTTAAAAACTCTTTTCTTAGCGTTTTGCTTAAAGACAATTCATGAATGCTGTTTAAATCATTTAACACACTATAAAGACTAGCAGAAGCTTCGTTTTGTATACAATAGGTATTAGTGCGTGAATTTTGGAAAACACCCTCTAACATATTAAAATATAAACCCTCAGAATTTGCATCTGGATAAAAACCCAGGTAACGAGTTAGTGTGAGTAAAAAGTAAATATGGAAGTTACCTACATTTTCTCTTTTGTCCATATCGATTAAAGCCGTTTGTAAGAAGGAGAATAATTCTGGATTGGGTTCTTCTTCACGGATAACACTTTTTAATACTTCCGACAAGAACATGACCAAAGAGGATTTAATCACATCGGTATGCAACGTACTGTATGGAACGCTTATCTTGGTTTCATTAAGGTATTCCATCGTGCCTTTATTTCTATGTCGAGCAACGATGTCGAGTTGTGTAAAAGGCAAAAAGCTAGAGGCTTTAAACCTCCCTCTTCTAGACTTGAGTACTCCTCTAACATGATAGGTTTTTATACCATCAGTTTTGGTATAGCAAGTAACGATTAAGTCGGCATCGGCATACTTAATGGCTGAAAAAACAATAGCTTGAGTGCTTACTTGCATCTTAACGAACAATCATTATTTTGGTCACTTTTGTTGTGGTACCATCGTTTGCATTTGCCATAACAAAATATACCCCAGAAGCTACTTTGTATTTTCCAAAAGCTCGAGTGTCCCATTGTACAGTTCCACCCTGCGAAGTAGCTTCAAATACTAGGTTTCCTTCTAAATCGGTGATTTTCACATTGGTGTTTCTCATCAATCCAGAAATCGTAACCATTCCTGTATAATCTGGTCGCACAGGATTAGGGAAGGCGTGTAGACCCGCTAAATCATCACGTGCAGCAGTTGCTGCCCCTTTAAAGCTCATCAATCCTTTGGCCGTAGCAAAATATACTTTTCCATTTTCAGGATCTACAGCAATGTCCTGCACATCGTTGGATGGTAAAGGAGAGTTATCTTTTGTGAAATGATGAATAGTTTCTTGCCCTGTAGCAGAAACATAAAATGCTCCAGAGGTAGAGGTTGCTATCCACTTGTTATTAGACCCATCCACCGTAATGGCATTAATAGGAATTTCAAATAATAGTTCTTGCGGCACATCACCATCCATTATAATTATCTGTCGTGCTACTGGATTGGAAGTATTAAAGAAATTTGCGGTGTTTTGTAAAACTCGTAAACCTCTGGCTGTTCCTATCCACAATCTATCTTGAAGATCAATAGCCAATGCACGATTATATCCTCCGGTTAACCCACCACTTGTACCTGAGCGAATTTGATTAAACTTTTTTGTTTGTGGGTTATAACCAATAATTCCATTATGTGCCGTAGCAAAAAACACATTCCCTTCATTGGTAACCACTAAGTCAGTTAAAGACAATTCCCTATCGTAAGGGATTACTCCTTCCAAGTTTACCTTAGTCATTCTTCCTTCCGAACTTAAGCGGATTAATCCATGCTGTACTCCGGTTTGTACAAACCACAGGTTTTCTTGGTTATCAAAATCCAATCCGTACAGGCGTATTCCAAAGTTAGTAGATCCTTCCCCTAAATTTAAAGGGCTATTCGTTTCATTGTAAAGTATGGTTGGCTCATCGTTTACTACTTTCAACAATCCTTTCTGGTAAGATGTGAAATATACTTCTTCTGGTTTTTTCTTATTGATTCGTGTCTTTACTAAATCATTGGCTTGAAAAATATCTTGAAACGGAACATTGGTCCAATACTCGTCGTGAAGTTTACTTATTCCACGTTTTTTTAACGGATATGGATTATATCCAGCGGTTACATCGCCATACGCAACCCAAACCTCTTCATTATAAGCATCTACAGTAAACACATCGTTATGCAATGGTCCTTCAGGAAGGATTTGCAAACTTAAACCACCCGAAAAACCATTATGTAATATTCCTAGCGTAGTAGTTCCAATGAAAAACATACCATCTTCCGCTAATCCAGTGGTATAAACAGCGCCACGATCAAGGTTTTCCACACCGATATACATCTCGCTTTCTAAAGTAAAATCAGGTGTAAAAGCAAAGCCTTTGGTTAGTGATGATAAAAACAAATTTGTTTTTGATGCTCGAAAATCAATAATATCGCTATTGTGGGTGTAAACCGTAACAAAATTATCGTTTACCAATCTTTGTATTTCCCTATCACCTTTCCATGCGTATAACTCGCTACCAATTACTTGTACGGCTTTATAATTACCACCCTGTCTGGTATACCAATTGTTAGAATCAATAAGGTTCGGATTAGATGCAACAGCGCGTTTTATCCCTCCTGGAGTAGCTGCATAAATATAACCATCAAAAACTGCTGTTTGGTTAACCTCTAATTGAGACCCTAAATATCCAATATAATACGTATCACCGAACTCTTTCCTAGACATATTAAACACGCTTATTCCATAGTCGGTACTGATGTAGGCAAATTCTCCATCCATACGTATATGATTGATCTGCTTTTTATTAGCTTGAATGGAATGTTTCTCAACAATATCAACAAATGTACTTACCTCCACTTCTTCTAAGTCCACTAGTTGCAAGAGCCCATTCTCATAGCCGATAAGCAGCATATTGGTATTTTCAGAATAACCAAAGCTGGTAATATCGCCGCCTTCCAAACCATCAATTGTGGTGATTTTTTGTATTTCACCAGTTTGTATATCATAAGTAAAAACTGCATTTTCACTAGCTGCATATATTAGATTGTCTTCTAGAATTAAGTCGACAATATGCGTATAAGAAAGATGTGCTTCCCAACCAGTAAATACATCTTGTGCTAAAACAATAAAAGGTAATAAGATAAAAAGAATGGTAATTCGTAAGATTTTCATAGAAAAAACAGCTGCTGATTAACTCAGCTACAAAGTAATAGCTTTTTTATAATTTACACTCTCTTTTGCTCTGTAAAATGTGGATCACAATATGTTACTAAGTCAATCACTACATTCTTATACTGAGTTTTAGTAGAACAACAGCTTAATTTCATCCTATCGCTTGATTCAAATCTTCTATAATGTCTTCCATATCTTCTATCCCAACGCTTAAGCGGATTAAAGAATCTACCACTCCTGACTTTTCCCGTTCTTCCTTTGGAATACTGGCATGGGTCATACTTGCAGGATGTCCTGCCAAACTCTCTACCCCACCTAAACTCTCGGCTAGGGTAAACACCTTTAGCTTTTCTACTATTTTAATCGCTTCTTCAAAATTGTTGTTCTTTGTGGTAAACGATAACATCCCACCAAAATCTTTCATCTGCTTTTTGGCAACATTATGGTTTGGATGCTCCGGAAATCCTGGCCAATATACTTTTTCAATTTTTGGATGCTTTGCTAAATAGTCAGCAACAGCTTCCGCATTCTCACAATGGCGTTGCATGCGGACATGAAGAGTTTTTAATCCGCGTAACATCAAAAAGCAATCCTGTGGCCCCGCTATAGCACCACTAGCATTTTGAATGAAGTATAGCTTATCGGCTATTTCTTTATCTCTTACTATTAAACCACCCATAATCACATCGCTATGGCCACCTAAGTATTTAGTAGCACTGTGCATTACAATATCCGCCCCTAGTTCTAGCGGTCGCTGTAGATAGGGCGTAGCAAAAGTATTGTCTACTGCTAGAAGTAAATCATGCTTCTTCGACACTTTTGAAACTGCATTGATATCTACAATTTGCATCATAGGATTGGTTGGTGTCTCAAGCCAAAGAAGCTTTGTATTTTCATTTATATAAGACTCTATTTCATCTATTTCCTCTGTTCCTATGAAATGAAATTTGACCCCAAAGTCTTTATAGATTTGAGTGAATAGTCTGTAGGTTCCTCCATAAATATCGCTGGTAGCAATAACCTCATCCCCAGATTTGAGCAGTTTAAGCACTGCATCTATAGCTGCCATTCCACTGCTAAATGCCAAACCATATGCTCCATTCTCTAAACTAGCAAAAGCGCGTTCCAATGCACCTCTAGTTGGATTATGTGTTCGTGAGTAAGCAAACCCTTTATGCCCACCAGGGGTGGTTTGTGCATAGGTCGTAGTTTGGTATATAGGCTGCATTACTGCTCCATAAGCTTTATCAGGTTCTTGTCCACCGTGTATGACTTTTGTATTAAACTTCATTTTTCTCTTTATATTTTTAAGGTGTCTTAGGTTATTTTAATATGGATTTTTATTTAGTATAAATTTCACAAATAAGACCTACTATACTTCCTATATTTGAAGAGGATTACACTTTTATCAGCACTTCCAATCCTACAATTGAAATTTACACTAAAACACATGCAATACAAAAACCTTATTCCACTTCTTTTATTTCTTTCTATTTTAGTTTCATGTACTAAAGACAACACAGAGATATTCTTTGAATCTATACATAAATCCGAAAATGATTTTGGTTGTACGTCTGGATGTCCAGAAATCAACATTCAACAATTAGAGGCTATTAGTCCCACAGATAAAATGGTGCCTATAGCTGAGAATATAAACAGAACTATTAGCGAACATATAATATACTCTTTATCTAGCTATGAAGATGAAGATACTTCAGAAAGCATAGAAGAGGCAGTAAAAGGATTTATTGCTAGGTATAAAGAAGACAAACGTGAGTTTCCAGATATGGTGGCCCACTATACTGCTAGCATAGAGTCGGAGAAAATACACGATAGCGAAAACCTAATTAGTATTCGGATGTTTACTCACTTGTATACAGGTGGCGCTCATGGGTACAGCAGTGTTTCGTATTTGAATTTTGATCCAAAAACGGGTAATGAAATAGCTATAGAACAAATGCTAATTGATACGGAAGATTTTATAAACTTTGTAGAAATAAAGTTCCGTAGAGCCAATGATATTCCTGAAGGCAGTGACTTAAACGCTACTCGCTTTATGTTCGAAGGCAACGCTTTTATTCTTCCTTCTAGTATGGGATTCGATGATAAGCATATGCTATTCACCTACAATCCTTATGAAATAGCTCCTTACTCCGAAGGACTCATCGAATTGAAAATTCCGATTAACGAAGTGCAAGCCTTCTTAAAATTAAACTTAGAGTAAAGTGTTATATACTATAAAAACACTATACTTAACAGCTAAAAAATAGATAAAATATGCAAACAGTATTTCACCTTTCTACTTGCGATACTTGCAGGCGAATATTAAAAAACATAGAAATCCCTAGTGAGTTTAAAAAACAGGACATTAAAAAAGAACCTGTAACCGAAGCACAATTAAAGGCCATGTACAAACTCACTAACTCTTACGAAGAGTTATTTAACAAACGTGCACAACTCTACCGAAAGCGAGGGTTGAATAAACAAGAGTTGTCGGAATCGGACTATAAAGACCTTTTGCTAGAGCATTACACGTTTTTAAAGCGACCTGTAGTTATTGATAAGGATGCTATTTTTGTTGGAAACAGCAAGAAAAATGTAGCAGAGCTAGAAGCTCATTTTGCATAAACACTGTCAGCTTTAAAGTGTTTAATTCGGAACAATTAAGCTATAGCATCACGCCTCTCCATTCGAGACAGATAAAGTCCAATACTAGTGCCAGCAAGTGCCAAACAGGCGCCAACAAGTAGTGGTGAGGCGTAACCTAATCCATAAGCAATAGGCAAACCACCTAAAAATGCCCCTAAAGTATTCCCAATATTAAAACATGCTTGACCAGCTGAAGCAGCTAGTGTCTCCGCATTTTCCGCACTATTAATTAGAATGGTTTGTAAAGGTGAGCCTACGGTAAAAGCGATAAGTCCTGTTATAAAAGTCATGATGTAAACCATAACAATGGATCCTTGGGTTGCATATACCAAAACCAAGCAAATAGCCATACTTAGGAAAGATAAAATTACCGTACGTGTTGGTGTTATGGCATCGGCTATACGTCCGCCCAATAGGTTTCCTAAAAACATTCCTAAGCCCACTAAAATCATGATAATTGGTAATCTCGAAGGATTTAATTGTACTTCTTGTAACATAAATGGAGCGATATAACTCAACCAAGCAAACAATCCACCTGTGCCAATAGATATAAGTAAAATCAACAACCAAGCTCTTGGGGTTTTGAAGTACTGTAATTGACTTTTAAGAGAGTTATCCTCTGCAACAGGAATTGCTGGCACCCATCTATATAAAGCAAGTAGGGTTATCAAGCTTAAGAAAGCGATAATCAAATAAGGAATTTGCCAAGAGTAAAACTGCCCTAAATAAGTGGTAAGTGGTACGCCTACTAGATTTGCTAAGGTAAGTCCAGTAAACATAATTGCAATGGCTTGCGTTTCTCTTCCAGGCACTGCTATTGTTGTTGCTACCACCGAACCTACACCAAAGAAAGCTCCATGAGGCAAACCCGATAAAAACCGGAGAACCAGTGCTGTTTCAAAGCTAGTAGAAAAAGTAAAAAGGATATGTACACCGAAAAACAATACCATTAGCGCCATTAATATACGCTTTGGAGGAAATTTGTTAGACAGCATTGCCAATAACGGTGCGCCTATTACTACACCTAATGCATAAATTGCAATAAGATAGCCTGCTTGATATTCTTCTACCGTGAAATAATCTGCAAATTCGGGCAATAATCCCATCATAGCAAATTCGGTCATTCCAATGGCTAATCCGCCAAATGCTAATGCTACTAAACTTCTATTCATAAAACACCTATCTGCTACTACTAGTGATTACTGCGTTTCCTTTCCGCGTAAATATTGATTTGGCCATTGAATTTCTGCTCCCAACTCCCTAGCTGCATGTAATGGGAAATATGGATCACGCAGCATTTTCCTTGCAATAAAAATAAGATCTGCTTTGTCTTCTTGCAAAATGGCTTCTGCTTGTTTTGCTTCGGTAATCATCCCTACCGTTCCGGTTATTATACCAGTCTTTTGTTTTATTTGCATAGCAAAAGGCACTTGGTAGTTTGGTCCGGTTATTATTTTCTGATGACGCACTGCACCTCCAGAGGAAACGTCTATAACCTCCACTCCACGTTTTTTTAGCAATTTGGATAAAGCTACAGACTGCTCAATATCCCATCCATTTTCTACCCAATCAGAAGCGGAGATACGCACCCAAAGACTCTGGCTGGTTAATTCCTGCTTTACCTTATCTACCACTTCTAGTAAAAAGCGTACTCTGTTTTCAAAACCTCCTCCGTAGTCATCCGTTCGCTTATTTACAAGTGGAGATAGAAACTGATGAATCAGATACCCATGTGCAGCGTGTATCTCAATAATTTGATAGCCCGCTTTTATAGAGCGTTTTGTCGCTTGCACAAAATCCTCTTGTACTCTTTCTATATCCTCTAGTGTCATTTCGACTGGCGGTTCTTCTCCTTCGCTAAATGGTATTGCCGATGGCGAAATAGTTTTCCAACCATTTGGCTGATCAGATCGAATTTGTCCTCGTCCTAACCATGGTTTTTCGGTACTCGCTTTTCTTCCTGCATGTGCTAATTGAATTCCAGGAACGCTTCCATGTTCTTTTATAAACTTGGTGATTTGTTGGTACTTTTCTATTTGACCATCTTCCCAAATACCAGCATCGCCGTAGCTAATGCGTCCTTCTGGACTAACGGAAGTAGCCTCTTGAATAATTGCACCTGCACCGCCTAAAGCATATTGTCCTAAATGTACCAAATGCCAATCCGTAGCATAGCCATCCACAGCAGAATACTGACACATAGGAGCCACTACCAATCGGTTGCGTAGATTAAAATGCTCTAATTTATACTCTTCAAATAATAACGACATAAATCTATTTCTTAAAAATTGGAGAAGGTCCTCTTATTTTAAATCGGCGGGGAACTCTTGGAATCTACGTGTATCTTCTGGCGTCATGATTTTAAAATCTGGCGTACGCTCTAATTTATTTATGTGCTGTAAGTATTCTTCTGGAAGACCAGTTAATTTTCTAGTTTTAGCATTCATCCATGCACCTCCCATATTACAACGAGCTAAATTTCGTCCGTTTTCGTCATAAAAGTTATGTACAAACTCAAAAAACATTCCATCTTCCGAAACTCCGTTTAGTGCAACGTTTACACGCACAGTTTGATCTGGAAAAACCTCTTTAAAATAATACATGTGTTCGTACAGAGCGATTGGCCCAAGACTCAGTTTGGCTAATTTTTTAAAATTCAATCCATTTTCTTGTAAGAAACTCATACGCGTATGACTCATATAATCAATATACGCACTGTTGCGTAAATGCATGTTAGCATCTACATCGCTCCAACGGATTTCAAACTCTTTAAAATACATACTTTCTATCTTCTTAAAATTCTGGTGCAAAGATAGAAAATCGGAATTGGATAAGTAGAATATAAAAGAGTGCTTGTAGCAAATGAAAAGGTAAAACTTTGATGGAAAGAACCTTAATGCTTAAAATGTGTTAAGAAAGCAGGCTTTTTTAGTTGGTATAAAATCGTAACGAGGAAGTGAATGAGGCTGAAACCTCATTGGTATGTATTCATTAGTCGGCAATAGACTGTATTTTAAATAGAAGTAAAAATATTTATTTCCCACTGCTTTAGCTTTGGGATATAGGGAATAGGATTATATCACCGAGCTTTAACCGCATTTCGATTGTGCGGTGGAAAGACAATAAGTTATTTTTAATTTTAGTACCTAAAGAGCGCAAAACTGTCAAGTTCTCTTCTTAAATTAAAATCCTAAAATAGCATATAAAAATATTCCGATACTAACCAACAAGCTTACAGCCAATAAAATCTTGGAATACTTGGCTAACACAATAGGTTTAGGCCTAAGAACATTAAAACTGAATGTAAAAATCACAGCTCCTATTTTCCAAATATAATCTAGTATTTCAGGAATGTCAAAATAAATACTGGTCAACAAATAACTTATAAGAAGAGTTTTTCCACCGTATTTAAAGAAACTAACCTTGTCTAACAACACGCTTTTTATTTTTTCGAAATCTATTTACTTTGAATTTGAATGTCCTATAAAAGTTAATATAACACTTAAAATTCTAAGCTAAGGGGTAATCGCCATGAAAACAATCTATTATTGGTCTAAAACATTATAAATCACCTACTTCTATTTTGGTTCAATAATCTTCTCTTTTAAAAGGACTTGAATTACTTTCTCCATTTCATCGGACAACTCTAGATTACTAGCATCTGAATCAGAGGTATCGGACTCCTTTATGTCACTTTCAATAGTAATGTTTACTAGAGCCCATGGAACTTGATTTAAATGATACTCATTAAGGACTCCAAAAAGCTGATTCCAAGATCCATTAACAGAGTCTGTGTATTTAAAATTGTTTATCTCGCTATAGGAAATATTTTTTAACTCTATATATCCTTCACTGAAATGCATCTCTGGCTTTGCATTAAAATGAAATTTCTGCTTTTCAAACCGATAGGAGTAATTATCAATTTGTCCCTCTTTTGCCGTATCCTTAATAAAGAAAAGTGGAATAGTGCCAATAATAAATAGGAAGAAAAAATTGTAGGCTGCATGTGCTAGCATCGCATGCCATAATTTATAATTGATTACAATCCAAGATGCAAGTAATCCAAACCCAAACTGCATAAACATAGCGTAACTAAATTGTATTGCTCCATCTTCGATATAATGTATAAAAGCAAATAGCAAAGCACTAGAAAGCACAAGGAAATCTATCCGATATTTAAATCCTTTTGCAAAGAATAGTACAACACTGACCAAGGCCAAAAGTAAAAAGAGATAATGAAATTGGAGTACAACTAAGAGTAACATCACAACTAAAGCCACAATAGGCGCAATTCTCCTCTTCAATAAAACCCCTCTAAAAACCAACTCTTCCCAGATTGGGGCAATTATACAACCCAATACTAACATACCAAGCAGGCCAAATCTAAGAAACACATCTTCTTCTTTTCTTTCTAGTGCATCCACTCCCAGTATTAGGAAAGCCAGCCCGAATAACAAAAAAGATCCGACTGCTGCTTTTAATATCCAAGGTTTTTTCATGACAACAATACCTTTATTTCTTTTGTGATGCAAAATCACACTTTGATTCTTTACAACTTCCATTTTCGAAAAAAGCAACATATCCTACCCCTCCATGTGACTCACATATGTCCAATACCATTTTGCAATCGTCAGGGAGCGTGTCTGAAATGATTCCTATGGCCAGTACAATAGATTTTATTGCTTCAGCGATCCAATTTGTGTCACCACCTGTTGTTTTCTCCATCTGCTCTTCTTGCACAGAATGGTAGCTTAAACGCTTCATCTTTATTCCCTGATACGACACATCCATATAAATCTGATCATCATCAACACGAATGTTATTCAATACCAGTTTTTTTTTCTTTAAAAACGGACTCTTTACTATAACCTCTCCATTATTCAACTCCTCATAATTGATTTCCACTTCTGGATTGTGCAGTTCCTTCATCAAAATTTCCCCATTAAAATGAAGCAACTCGGTGGATTCGACTTCACTAACATTTACTATATAAGTCTCTTCTTTATATGTTAACCAACCAAAGTCTGCTTGTTCCTTTTCGACATCCAGCTTAAATAGACTCTCTTTTATCTTTATTTCACTAACCGTATTTTCACTAATGCCTGAATCTTTAATAAAAGCTTCCTCCTTAGGTTTTCCTTCCACCTGTTTTTCGCTGTTATTATTACATGAATACCCAATAAATAATAGGCTAATAACCCCAAATAGTATGCTTAACTTCTTCACTTTATCGGTTTAAATTTTATTTGGATATATAAACAAAGAAATATTTCCTTAATATGTTGATTTTTTCAATTAAAACTTAAGAAAACAATCTTCTCACTATTTCATTGAAATGGCTAATTAAAACAAATAAATTTACAACCATAAAGGGAATCCAATTCTATGTTAATATTCTTAATAACTTTAATATAGACTTTTAACTTTGTGGTGGCCATTCGCACCAAACCTCTTTACAAGCACCAGTCCAGGACCAAATAACATGTGGTACTCCGCCTGCATCCCTACATATATTCATAGCATGTTTACATTCACTTGTCATTGCATCAGAAATTATGTCAGATACAGTTACGATGATGGAAACAATTCGAACAATACACCCTACACCACAATATGTAGTTAAAGGATAATTATTAACAAAGTGTGAATGAAAAGCTAACCCCTCAATAGTTTTATTTTGATAAACAATATCCATGAGAATCTCATTATCCTGATACTTAACATTTCTAATTATTAACTCCTCTTTTAAAAAAGAAGAGCTAACTTTTATTTCACTATCAGATATTTCTTCTATAGAATATTTAATTTCTGGATAAACTGACAATTTCGATAGAGAAACTCCTTCAAAATGAGATACACTTATAAAATCTTTATCACTATTATTAACTATATATGCATTTTCCTCATACTCAATCCAACCATAATCAGCCGTTTTTTTCGATTTTTCCAAGTCATTAATAATACTTAAATTATTATAATCATGTTCTTCTTGCTTATTGTATTCCAAAACATCGCTTTTACTACAGGAAAAGGCAGTGAATAAAACTGACAAAACAAATAATAGCTTAACAAATTTTTTCATTTTTACATTCTTATTAAAGTTAAAACATGGAAGACGTCAAAGAGTCTCTGCTTGCCTTTTTAAGGGCAGAAATACATTATATAATGTAGCGTAAGTCTTATTATTTCCATTCTGCTGTACACTCAAAACAGAAACAAAAAAACCTCTAACTGTTAACGCAATGCTAATATATATATATATATATATATGATTTCCAAAGTATTCCGTATAAAAGTTTTCCAAAAACTAAAGTAATCAACAAAATAACTTAGTATTTTATTATAAGAAAACGCTAATTAAGACAAACTCCATATTCCTCATCCCAATTAATATCGTTATTTTTATGAAACCTTAACCTAAAACTTTCTGTTGCTAATGAAAAACCTGTACGCTATTTTATCCTTTGTAGTTATTAGCATGGTCTGTCTTTATAGTTTTTATGGGGTTATGCCACGTTATAAAGAAGATAAACCGGTTTCTGCAACAGAGTTTTCGGTAGATCGGGCGGTGGTGCCACTTGCTGAAATAGGAAAGAAGCCACATTACCTTGGTTCGGAAGCACATACAGAGGTTAGGAAGTTTCTTATTTCAGAGTTACGGAAATTAGGCTTAGAACCACATATCCAAGAAGGTTTTAGCTTTAATACGAATTCAAAAACGCTAAATAAACCCATCAACATCGTAGCGAAAATTCCTGGAAGTGAAGATGGGAAGGCTTTGATTCTACTTTCACATTACGACAGTGTAGCGATACACTCACCAGGAGTAAGCGATGATGGAACTGGGTTAGTTAGCATACTAGAAAGTGTTCGTGCGTATCTCGCGTCAGGGGCAAAACCTAAGAACGACATTATCATTCTATTTTCCGATGCGGAAGAGATTGGCCTAGATGGTGCAAAACTGTTTGTTGACGAACATCCATGGGTAAAAGACGTGGGATTAGTGCTAAACTTCGAAGCACGTGGTACTAGCGGCCCTAGCAATATGATATTAGAAACGAACCAGGGAAATGCAAAACTCATAAAAGCATTTAAAGAGGCAAATCCAAAATATCCTGTTGCCTCCTCGTTGATGTATAGTGTATATAAACTCCTTCCAAACGACACAGACTCCACTGTATTTAGAGAAGATGGGGATATAGATAGTTTCTTTTTTGCTTTTATCGACAACCACTTTAATTACCATACTGCCAATGATAATATGCAAAACTTGGATTGGGATAGCTTGGCACATCAAGGAAGTTATTTACTCCCATTGCTTCATTATTTTTCCGATGCTGATTTGAGTGATCTAAAATCCAACAAAGATCATGTTTATTTCAACTTTCCTATTGTAAAAATCATAGACTACCCGTTTAACTGGATCCTTCCCATGTTATTCCTTGCCATCCTAGCTTTCGGTGGATTAGTTACTTACGGACTTCGAAAAAGAGTTTTACAAGTAAAGTCTATATTTTTAGGCTTTATACCTTTCCTACTTTCCCTTATAGTTTCAGGCTTAACTGGATTCTTTGGATGGAAATTGATTTTAAAAGTTTATCCGCATTATAGCGAGATTCAACAAGGCTTCACCTATAATGGCCATGCCTATATTGCACTGTTTGTGAGTTTAGCGATTGCTATCTGTTTTGGATTTTATCACCGATATAGCAAAATAGAAAACCGCGCATCCCTAATGGTCGCCCCACTCTTCTTTTGGTTACTGTTAAACGTGATCATCATTTTTGTTTTAAAAGGTGCTGCTTACTTCATAGTTCCAGTGTTTTTTGCTTTGATCAGTTTTTTTATGATGCTAAAGAGCAATCAACCAAACCCATTGGTATTGAGTCTTCTTGCTATTCCTGCACTTTTCATCTTCGCTCCTTTAATCCAATATTTCCCAGTAGGTCTAGGATTAAAAATGTTGGTTTTAAGTAGTGTTTTCACCGTCTTACTCTTCGGATTATTACTGCCAGTATTCACTTATTATAAAAGAAAACAAGTTTTATCTTTCGCATTCATTGCAGTTAGTTTATTCTTTATTATTCAAACCCATAGCACCAATAAGTTCACGCCAGAGCGCCAAAAACCTAATAGCTTGCTGTACTATGCCGATGTAGACGAAGGAAAAGCGTATTGGTTAACCTATGATAAAACCTTAGACGATTGGACAAAATCTATCCTAGGTCAAAACCCAAAGCAAGCCACCGATTTAATCGACGTACAACCTTACAGCAAATACGGAAGAGCATTTACTTATGCAGCCGATGCAGAGCACAAAAACATTCCGAGTTTTGAAGTGGCCCTATCGGCCGATACCATAGTCGGTCAAAACCGTGAAGTAGAATTCACTATTATCCCAAATCGAAGGGTGAATAGGCTAGAGTTACACAGCGATAATAACAAGGGTATCCATACGCTTGCCTTTAATGGAATAATGGTGGATTTATCTTCTACCTCAGATACCTATCGAGGAACAAAGAACACTGCTTTGGTGAATTATCACATGTCCAAAGGTGATTCGTTGCATGTAGTATATTCTATTAGCAAGGAAGAAAAAGTTAATTTTCAAGTGATGGAATATTCATATGACCTAATGGAACATCCTGAGTTTGAAATCGAAAACAGACCAGATTACACCATGCCCAAGCCATTCGTTATTACAGATGCTATTGCCGTGAAGCGTAGTTTCAGTGTGGATAGCTTGTTTATAAACTCTCCATCAGAATAACATAGGTAAAAATACGAGAGGTGACTTGGCAATTAGGAGAGAGGGCGAAAGAAATCTGTGTTAATCTGTGAAATCTGTGGTTGGAACTAGTTTTCTGTGTTTTGTATTTCTGTGAAACGTTAAAGAGTTATGATGCAAAGGTTTTTCTCAGCGGTTCTTAGCGTAAC
>Ga0209487_1002575_pt1 | contig 14677 bp, 12 predicted proteins | sample Poulit2012_FD_187524 | JGI IMG/M metagenome (GOLD analysis project Ga0209487, IMG submission 187524) | Agricultural soil microbial communities from Georgia to study Nitrogen management - Poultry litter 2012 (SPAdes) (version 2) | ecosystem: Environmental > Terrestrial > Soil > Agricultural land... | reverse complement strand
ACCATCGACCTCACCGGCGATCCGATCACCATGGATGTGTGGGCCACGGTAGGGGAGTGGATCTGGCCGTCGAACGTGGAGGTGTTCATTCCCGTGACACTGCTGGAAGACGTGCTCGGTCCGGTGACCGACGTTCGAGTGAACGCGGACGGCGGTCTCGCGGTGCAGGAGCGGGTGACCGAATGGGCGGCAGCCCGTGGCTACCTCTCGTTCGCCAATCCGATGATGGACTTCGAGGCGGTCCAGACCACCCGGCTCGCAGTCTGGTCGCTGTGCGGGGTGGCACTGGGAACTGGCCTGCTGCTGTTCGCACTCACAGCTGCAGACCGTGCGCGAGAGCGCCGCCGGCACATCGCTCGGCAGATCGCGGTCGGTGTTCCAGCGGGTGTGTTGCGCGCGGGACAGAGCTTGCAGCTGGTGGTGCCGGTGTTGGCGACAAGTGCACTGGCGATCCTGGCCGGACTCGTCCTGGCAGGGGGCTATGCCCGTCAGGCCCAGTTGGTCCTGCCGGCTTCCGGTACAGGGCTGGCCGGAGCGGTCGAGGAGACTTTCGCGGTGATCGGACCGCAGTCCTGGCTGGTGCTCGGCGGGATGATCGTGCTCGCGGTGCTGCTCGCCGTGGGCAGCACGGTGCCGCTGATCCGTACCCGGCTGCGCCCCGAGCTGCTCCGCCGGGAGTGACCAGCCCGCGCTCCGCCTCCGCCCCACCCTGAGGTCGTCCTCTCAAACGGGGACCATGGTCCCCGCTGGACATGACGACCTCAGATGAGGAGTCAGGCGATGCCGCCCATCCGGTTCGGGGCAGCCAGCGACATCCGCCGGGCGCCGGTGCGGCCCATCCGCCGGTCCAGCGCCCTCGCTCCCCAGGAGATCAGCACGTTCACCAAGATGTAGATGATCGTGACCACCAGGTAGGTCTGTACCAGGTCGCCGGTGTTCGCGATCAGCACCCGGCCGCTCTGCAGCAGCTCGGCATAGGAGACCACGTACCCGAACGCGGTGTCCTTGACCACGATCACCGCCTGGGCCACGAGCGCCGGGATCACGATCCGCAGCGCCTGGGGGAGGACGATGGTCCGGAACGTCTGCCCGTCGGTCAGCCCGATCGACAGCCCCGCCTCGGTCTGCCCGCGGGGCAGGGCGAGCACACCGGCGCGGAACACCTCGGCCAACGTCGCAGCCGCGCACAACGTGATCGGGATGACCAGCTTGGTGAACGTGCCGGTCTCGATGCCGTAGGCAGGCAGCGCGAACATGAACACGTAGATCACCAGCAGCACCGGGATCGCACGGAACAGCTCGATGATGCCGGTGCACAGCCAGCGCAGCGGCAGGATCTTCCTCGACAGCCGGCCGAGCGCGAGCAGCAGGCCCAGCGGCAGCGCCATCGCCCCAGCCGCAGCCGCAGCCAGCATCGTGTTCTTCAGCGCTGTGCCCAGGTAGCGGATCGTGCCCGGCTCGGTGAACGTCAGCCACGTCGACGGCGCCAGCGCCCCGGAGGCGTAGAACCGGTAGTAGGCCAGTGCGAACAGGCCGAGGATGCCCAGCACGCTGAGCACGGTGATGATGCGGATCCACCGTTGGGCGCGCGGCCCGGCGGTGTCGAACATCGCGTGCGCGTCCATCAGCGACCCTCCCTGGCGAGCATCGGCGCCATCATCGGAGCACCCGGAACTTCTTCTCCGCGGCGGCACCCACACCCGCTGCCCCCAGCGAGATCGCTGCGTAGGCTGCTGCCGCCACCGCGAAGGTGATCAGCCCGAGCGCCTCCTTGTTGTTGATCAGCGACGCGGTGTAGGTCAGGTCGGCCTGACCCACCACGGCCGCCATCGAGGAGCTGAGCAGGATGCCGATGAACAGCGTCACCATCGGACCGATCACGCTGCGCGCGGCCTGGGGGACCACCACCTCACGCATGATCCCGGAGAACGTCAGCCCGATCGAGCGGGCCGCCTCGATCTGGCCCGCGCCCACAGCGTTCGCCCCGGTGCGCAGCGTCTCGCAGGCGAACGCCGAGCCAACTGCTGTGGTCGCCAGCATCACTCCGGGCAGGAAGCCCGGGTTCACCCCGATCTCCGGCAGCCCGTACACGGTGAGCACCACCAACGCCACCAGTGGCACGTTCCGGAAGATCTCCACGTACACACCCGCCGCCACTCGCAGCGGCGGGATCGGGCTGATCCGGCAGGTAGCCAGCAGCGTGCCGAACACCAACGCCCCGAGGAACGAGACACCGGTGATCTGCACGGTCACCCAGAGCCCGGAGAGCAGCTCGGGCAGATAGCCGGGGAAGAGCACCCCCATGTGGCCTCCTTGCAGACGTCAGCGGACGCCGGAGCGGGGCACCGGTCGGCGCCCCGCTCCGGGGTGGGTCACAGTCCGGTGTCGCCAGGGGTCGGCGGGGTGGGCACCTCGGTGATGTCCGCCCGGTCACCGATGGTCAGCTGCCACAGGTCGGCCCACTGGCCACCGTCCTCGATCTCGGTGAGGAAGGTGTTGATGAACTCGACCGCGTCAGAGTCCTTGTTCACGCCGATGCCGTAGAGGTCCTCCGGACCGAACGGTTCACCGACGATCTGCACATCATCGTTGGCGACCACGGCATTCATCAGCAGCGTCTGGTCGATCACGTAGGCGTCCGCGTTGCCCTGCTGCACTGCGGCCAGGCACTGCGCGTGGTCGGGCAGCGCCACGATCTCCGCCTCCGGCGCCTCCTCCTCCAGCAGGCTGATCCCGGTGGAGCTGGCCTGGGTCGTCACCTTCTTGCCGGCCAGGTCGTCCAGCCCGGTGATGTCGGTGGTGTCCGCGGCGACCAGGATGCCGGCCTGGGAGCTGTAGTACGGCCCGGCGAAGGCGATCCGCTCGGCGCGCTCCGGGGTGATCGAGTAGGTCGCGATCACCGTGTCCACAGTGTTCGACTCCAGCACCTGCTCCCGGGTGTCCACAGTGACCTGCTGCAGGTCGACGTTCACCTCTCCGAGGATGTACTGGCTGAGCATCTGCTGGATGCCGGCGTCGAACCCGCGGGTCTCGCCGGTGGTCGGGTCGAGCAGGGAGAACAGCTCGGAGGTCTCGGTGCCGCCGACGGTCAGCACACCGGCCTCCCGGACGGCGCTGGCCCACTCGTTGGCCTCGACGTCCGCGTCGTCGGCGACCGGGCCGGAGCTCACGATCGAGGTGTAGGCGTCCTCGCTGTCGCCGCCGCCCTCGTCGGCAGGGTCCTCGGGGGAGCAGGCCGCCAGGGCCAGGGTGGTCAGGGCTGCGACGGTCAGAGCAGCCAGTCCTCGTCTACGGGCGGAAGTGCGCATCGTGGTCTCCGGTGGTCGGGCGAGCGGCCGGGCGGCCGCTCGCTCACGGTAGTAGCAGTGCCCATACTTCGCGCAACGGCGGGCGAAAACTGTTACCTGGGTGAGACGCGCGGCCGGTGCGCGTGCGGCACGCGGCAAGGCCTGGGTGAGACCTGCCCGGGGCGGGCCGATCCTACCCCGGCGATCTCCGCCGTCGTGCCGGAGAAGCCGACGGTCGCCTGAGCCCATGCTCAGGCGACCGTGTCGTGGCGCCGGGAGTCAGTCGCGCGGCGCGGGGTTGATCACCCGGCCCCAGGTGGACTTGTTCCCCCACAGGTTCTGCCGCAGCCCCTCCAGCTGCAGGATCTGGCTGTGGTCGACGAACAGGTTCACCTCGTTGCCGTAGTTCTTGATGTACCACTCGAACACCGGCCCGTCGGCGGCCTCGAACATCACGTTCTCCAGGCCCAGGCCGTTGATGATCGAGGCGGCGGCGCCGGTGTTCCACTCGGTGACGTTCTCGGTGATGCCCTCGGACTCGATCATGATGATCGACGCGCCGGCGTCCAGCGCCCGCTTGCCGCGGTCCACCAGGTCGCCGATGTCTTTCTTCGACTCCGCGGCCAGCTCCGCCTCACCGGAATCGCCACCGGAGCCGACCTGGATGCCGAGCTCTGGCTTGGCCTTCAGCCCGGCTGCGACCACCTTCTCCACCAGCCGCTCCAGCCCGGAGGTGGGCAGCATGATGAACCCGGTGGAGATCTCGATGACGTCGAAGCCGACCTCCTTGGCCTCCTTCAGGTAGGCATCGACCGCCTCGTCCCCGTAGCGCAGCACAGTCTCGATCCAGCCGCCGGAGGAGACGTAGGCGTCGTTCTCGTGCGCGATGTCGCTGAACTTGCGCACCTGCTCGGTGGGCAGCAGCGCGAACGAGCCGCCCGCCCACTTGATGCCATCGACCCACGGTCCGGCCACGTCGAAGACATCCTGCAGGTGCCGGGTGCCGAACGTGCTGTAGTAGGGGGCGCGGATCTCGGTCATCCCGAACGTGCGCGGCTTGACCGGCCGGTAGGCGCGCGGGACGAAGTTGAACGAGACGTCGTGCTCTGTGGTGCTCATAGTTGAGCCTCCTTCTTCTGTGTTCTCTCCCGCCGTGTCGGTGGGGTGGTGTCGGTGCCGGCCGGGCGGATGGGTGTGTGCCCGGCCGGGGGCCGGCTCAGCCGGCGCGGCTGGTCGCCACGCGGGCGAGCGCGTCGGTCAGCGCCGAGGTCGGCTGCTCCTCGAGGGTGCGCACCAGGTGCGTGATCTCCTCGCGCAGCGCTGCGTCGGTGAACGGCTCGGTCAGTCGGGTGAACTTGTCCTCGACGACGTCCCATCCGGCGGGGTGGGTGTGGAACCCCTCGTAGTCGTGGTGCGTGGCCCGGAAGGTGGCGCCGTCGGTGAGGGTGATCTCCAGCTCGGCAGGCATCTCGTCCGGGAATCGGTCGGAGAAGCTGTCGTCCTCGGTGATGGTCACCTTCGTCATCAAGGTCTGCACATCGTCTGCGACCACGCGCTCCGGGGCGTACTGGGCCGGGTTGAGCTCACCGTCCAGGAGGGTGACTGCCAGCATCCACGGCAGGGAGTGGTCGGCCTCCTCCTTGGTGCGGATCGTGCGCTTGTCGCCCTCTTCGCCGCCGCCGATGATCGAGTAGGCCACGTCGAAGGTCTTCAGGTGCACCGACTCGATCGCCTCGGGCCGGAAACCGTCCCGGGCCCGGATCTCCAGGGCCGCCTCGAGAGCGGACTGGGAGTGGATCTCGGCGTTGTACTTCTTGATGATGGTGCGCCGCACCCGCTCCAGGTCCTCAGCGGACCAGTCGATCTCGAACGGTCCGGCGATCGAGTCCTTGAAGCCCTTGTTGCCCTCGAACACCTCCGCCGGGCCGGTGATGCCCCGGGAGGCCAGTAGTGCGGCGAACGTGCCCTCCTTGGCCACCTGCGGGTAGGCCAGGCCCTTCCAGTTGCTCAGCGACCCGGTGCGGGTGACCCGCAGCGCGTTGTTGGCGGTGCCGGAGATGGCGATCGCGTTGGCGATCTGGTCGGTGGGGAGGCGCAGCGCCTTGGCGGCGCTCGCCGCAGCCGCATAGGCACCCTGGGTGGTGTGGTCGAACCCCTTGGCTCGCACCGGTGCGACATCGGAGAGCCGGGTGTGCACCTGGTAGGCCACTGCCAGGGCGGTGAGCAGCTCGGCCCCGCTGGCGCCGGTCTGCTCGGCGGCGGCGAGCACGGCCCCGAAGTTGTCCGAGGGATGGTTGGTCTCGCCCTTGGCCAGGTACGAGTCCATGAAGTCCAGGTAGCGGGACAGGCCGGAGTTGAAGAAGGCGGCGCGTTCGGGGGAGGTCTTCCCGCCGCCAATGAGGGTGGCCTGCGGTGTTCCGCCGAGGTCCTCCAGCAGGCCGCGGACGGCGACCATCGGCTGTGCGTCGAGTGCGCCGATCGCTACGCCCAGAGTGTCCAGCACCCGGATCTTGAGCTGGTCCAGCGCCTCGCTGCTGAGCTGATCGATGCTGGCCTTCGTGACGAAGTCGGCCAGCTTGTCTACCTCTGTCATGGTGGCTCCCTTCTGCGGCCGGCGGGTGATCGCCTGGCGCGTTACGAGTAGAGGTGTGCCGTACAGCCACTATGCGACAAAAGTATCTCGATGTCAAGATATTTACACAGGGTAAAGTGTTCTTGGCGAGCCGATGGTGGAATGTATGCCTGCGCAGCATCGGTGCAGAAGGGCGGACTATTCTCTACCTCCATGGCTGACGGAGCGACGGCGGGGCATACTCGTGAGGTGATCCTGCAGGCGGCGGCCCAGGAGGTCTTGGAGCACGGCTACGTGGGTGCCTCGCTCTCCGGGATCGCCGGTCGGCTGGGCCTGACCAAGGGGGCGCTTGCCTACCACTTCCCGACGAAGGACCGCATCCTGGCGGCCCTGGTCGGGCGGCTCCGGGAGACGCTGGCTACCTCTGATACTGCTGCGGTGGAGGTGTTCGGGCACAGCCCCGCACGTGCCTGCGTGGCGTTCGTGTCCAACGTGGGGTACTTCGCCGGCACCGATGTGATCACTGCGGCCGCGATGTCGCTGTTCGCTGACCCGTCGGTGCCCCGCGAAGTGATGGCGGAGCCGATGGGGGACTGGGAGCGGCGAGTCCGCGCGCACCTGGAGGCGATGGTCGAGGTGGACGGTTGCACCTTCGACCTGGACCTGGCTGATGCGGCAGAGTTCTTCATCGCCGTGCTCGCCGGCACCTGGATGACCGCCCGCTTCTTCCCGCGCGCAGCAGAGCGGCCGCGGTTGCAGTTCAGCCAGCTGGCCCTGGAGGCGATCGGAGTGGAGGCCGCCGATGTCATCGTGGCAGACGTGCTCGCCGCAGCCGGCGAGAACCGGGTGCAGATGGCGCGGGTCGAGGAGATGATCGGCGAGCACCTGCGGTTCGGGCAGGCGCCGCCGAAGGATGCGTCCTGACCTAGCCGGCCGCGCGCTCGCACACCCAGCCGTCGGGCATCGTGCCCCGGCGCAGGAAGTCCTGCAGCTCGGCACGTGCCTCCGCCGGCAGGTCGGCGTCGGCGCGGGTGTAGATGATCGGCTCTTCCTTGCTGTTGTGCGCCTCCAGCAGCTCGAGCATGCTGCTGCAGTGCTGGACCAGCTCCTCGTGCCGGGCGGGGTCGTCGGCCGCGGTCTCGAGCAGGTCGGTGAGCTCGTCCATCGCCCGCCACAGCTCGCCGTGCTCGCGGAGCATCACCATGATCGCCATCACCAGGCCGCCGGCGCGGATCGGTGGGAAGACGAACTCCTCCTCGAGGTAGATGTGCCGGCGGAGCGCGGCCATCGCGACCAGCAGGGGAGCGGCCCACTCGGACACGTCGCCGACCGGGTTGCCGGCTCCGGCACCGGCGACGAAGGCTTCGATGCCGGCGTCGATCTGCCGGTGCTCCCGGGTGAGGGCGTCGGCCACGGAGGTGGGGTGATCGCTGGCGGTCTCGGTCATGGAGGACTCCCCTGGTGGGGCTGCGGCACCGGGACGCGTCCTGGATCCCGGTGCCGCAGCCTCGGCCTGGTGCAGGTCAGGCCGTCTCGAGCGCGGCATCCACGGTGATCGTGGCACCGGCGAAGAGTCGTGAGATCGGACACAGTGCGGACGCGTCCTCGACCACCTTGGCGAAGCCTGCCTCGTCCAGGCCGGGGACGACCGCGCGCACGGTGAGTGCAGAGGTGGTCACTGTTGGGACGCCGTCGACCTCGTCCAGAGTCACCGCCGCCTCGACACTGACCCGGTCCGCCGGAGTCTTGTTCTCGCCGAGCGTGAGGGACAGTGCCATCGAGTAGCAGGAGGAGTGTGCTGCTGCAGCCAGCTCCTCGGGACTGGTCTTCCCGCTGGGCGCCTCGGTGCGGGCCGCCCAGGTGACCGTCTGACCGTCCAGCACCCCGCTGCTGCTGTCGCTGAACGTGCCGGTGCCGCTGGCCAGCGGGCCTTCCCAGGTGGTCTTGGTGCTCCGAACTGCGATGCTCATGTCCGTCCTCTCAGTTTGTACAAGTGGTACTTGTCTAAATGATACACACTGGCAGGCACGCCGCTAGGCCCAGGCCGTCAGTGCCGGCTCAGGCGCCTCCGGCTACTCCTCCGAGGTGGCTGCGCCTCGTTCCAGGGCATCTGTGCCTCACTTCCCAGACGTCACCATCCATTGATAATGAGAATGAGTTGCATTACTGTTAGAGTGCGAGGACCCGACCGAAAGGAGCGGGCCGGCCAGACTGCCGGTCCCATCGCTGATGACCACACAATCGCGCGCCCACCGCGGCGCACTGATCGCACTGTTCGCTGCTGTGCCCCTCGTCCTCGCGGCCTGTTCGACCGCAGAGCCGGAGACACCGGTCGGTGGTGGAGCCGCCCCGAGCCCGGCTGACGCCGGGCAGCCGTCGGCCGAGGGCACCGAGGTCGCCGCCGTCACCCCTCGGCTCGTACTCAGTCATGACGGCGGGCTGCAGGTCCTCGACGCGACCAGCCTGGAGCCGGTGGTAGACCTCCCGGCCGAGGGGTTCGTCCGCCTGAACCCCGCCGGTGACGGCCGGCACGCCCTGGTCTCGGTGGCCGGCGGCTTCCAGGTGCTCGACGCTGGAACCTGGGCGGTCCCGCATGGAGACCACTCGCACTACTACACCGCCGAACCGGTCCTCACCGACGTCACCTATCCCGCCGAGACTCCCGGCCACGTACTGAGCCATGACGGTGGGCTGACCCTGTTCGACGACGGCACCGGCACGGTCACCGTGCTGGACGCGGCGGAGGTCGCTGCTGGTCCGGAGGGCGCCGTGCTGCGCAGCTACACCACACCGGCGGCCCACCACGGCGTCGCGGTCGAGCTGGCCGACGACACCCTGGTCGTCACCGAGGGCACCGAGGAGCAGCGCACCGGCATCCGCGTGCTGGACGCCGACGGCACCGAGATCGCCGCCTCCGACGAATGCCCCGGGGTGCACGGAGCGGAGGTCGCGGCCGACGAGGTGGTCGTGGCCGGCTGCGAGGACGGTGTGCTGATCTACGCCGGCGGGCAGATCGTGCATGCAGACAGCCCGGACGCCTACGGCCGGATCGGGAACCAGGCGGCCTCACCGGCCTCGCCGATCGTGCTCGGGGACTACAAGAGCGACCCCGACGCCGACCTGGAACGGCCCACCCGGGTCTCCCTCATCGACACCCGGACCGCCGAGATCACCCTGGTGGACCTGCCCGCCTCGTACTCGTTCCGCTCCCTCGCCCGCGGTGACAGTGGTGAGGCGCTGGTGCTCGGCACCGACGGCGCCATCCACGTGATCGACCCGGAGACCGGTGAGCTGGAGCGGTCCATCCCGGTGATCGACGCCTGGGAAGAGCCGCAGGAGTGGCAGCAGCCCCGGCCGACGATCGCAGTCGCGGACGGGACCGCCTACGTCAGCGACCCGGACGCCCAGGCGATCTACGCCGTCGACCTGGCCAGCGGTGAGGTGTGGAACAGTGCGGACCTGTCCGTCGTCCCGAACGAGCTCACGGTCATCAGCGGAGACGCCGAGGCTGCCGAAGACGAGCACGATGAGGACGTCCACGACGAGCATGCCGAAGACGAGCACGAGCACGGGGAGCACGGTCACGATGCCTGACCGGCTCCGGCCGGCGGCAGCCCTCGTGGTGGTCGCCGGCCTGCTCGGCCTGGCCGCGTGCTCGGTGGGGGAGGAGCTCGACGGCGGCCCTACCGTTCTCGCCTCGTTCTACCCCTTGGTCTTCGTGTCCGAACGGGTGGGCGGGCCGGACGTCCAGGTGCAGAGCCTGACCCCGGCCGGCGGCGACCCGCACAGCCTGGAGCTCTCCCCGGCCCAGGTGGTCCAGCTCGGCGAGGCGGACCTGGTGGTGTACAGCTCCGGTCTGCAGGCCGCCGTCGACGACGCGATCGCCACCCAGCCGCCGGCCGAGGTGATCGATGCGGTGGAGGAGGCCGAGCTCGCCAGCGCCGGCGACGCCTCGCCGTTTGCTACCGGCGACCCGCACTTCTGGCTCGATCCGACCCTGCTGGAGCCGGTCGCCGAGTCCGTGGCCGACCAGCTCGGCGCAACCGACCCGGAGAACGCGGCCGACTACACCGAGAGAGCAGAAGAGCTGGTGGCCGACCTGGAGGAGCTGGACCGGTCCTACTCCGAGGAGCTGCACGCCTGTCAGGACGCGGTCCTGATCACCTCGCACGAAGCGTTCGGCTATCTGGCCGAGAGGTACGGCCTGCGCCAGGAGGGCATCGCGGGGATCGACCCGGAGGTAGAGCCCGCACCCGCGCGAGTGCGCGAGGTGGGCCAGCTGGTCCGGGACAACGACGTGCGCACGCTGTACTTCGAGACGCTCACCTCCCCACGGGTCACCCAGCAGCTGGCCGAGGAGCTCGGCGTGGGCACCGCCGTGCTCGACCCGTTGGAGAGCCCGCCGACGCAGGGCGACTACCTGACCGCGATGGCCGCCAACCTGGAGGCGCTCACCGGTGGGCTGACCTGCAACGCGTCCTGAGCGCAGATCGGGTGGCAACACAGCTCTATGAGTGCCTCCCCCTGCGATCAGCGGGCGACGTGCCGGCCCCCGGTCGCAGCAACCACCTCACTGTCGGAGGGCCCGGCGCTGCGCTCGCCGGTGTCGGTGCCCTGGGCGTCGGTCTTCTCGCGCCGCCGCCGCTCCCCGCGGCGCTCGGCGAGCAGGTAGAGCACCGGCACCAGCAGCAGGGTGAGGAACGTGGAGGTGACCAGTCCGCCGATCACCACCAGCGCCAGCGGCTGGGAGATGAACGCACTCCCGCCGGTGAGCCCGATCGCCATCGGGGTGAGTGCACCGATGGTGGCCGCAGCCGTCATCAGGATCGGCCGGAGCCGGTGCCGGCCGCCCTCGGCGATCGCCTCGCGCAGCGCCATGCCCTGCCTGCGGTACTGGTTGATCAGGTCGATGAGCACGATGGCGTTCGTCACCACCACACCCACCAGCATGAGGGCACCGATCAGTGCCGCCACGCCCAGGGGTGTGCCGGTGGCCAGCAGCAGCGCCACCGCCCCGGTCGCCGCGAACGGCACCGACACCAGAAGGATCAGCGGCTGGATCAGCGAGTTGAACGTCGCCACCATCACCAGGTAGACGATCAGGATCGAGGCCAGCAGCGCGAGCCCGAGCTGGCCGAACGCCTCCTCCTGGTCCGCGCTGACGCCGCCGATGTCCGCATTCACCCCGGCGGGCAGGTCCACCTCGTCCAGGGCCGACTGCAGGTCGGCAGTCACCGCCCCCAGGTCCTCGGCCGTCGCAGTGGCGCTGATCGTCACGCTGCGCAGGCCGTCGGCGCGGGTGATCTCCACCGGCTGGTCCACCACGGACACCTCGGCCACCTGGGACAGCGGCACGCTGCCGGCCGGGCCAGGCAGCTCCAGCTCCTCGATCTCCGCCTGGTCGGCCGGGACCTGGCCGACGTGCATCACGACGTCCTCGCGGCCGGTGTCGGTGTTCAGGTTGCCCACGGTGGTGCCCTGCAGCGCACCGGCGACCGTCTGCCCGATCTGCGCCTCGGTCAGCCCGAGAGCAGCGGCAGCCTCGCGGTCCACGTCCACGGTCACCGTGGGCAGCTCTGCAGCCAGGTTCGAGGTGACGTCAGTGGTGCCCTCGACCTCCTGCACCGCCGTCAGCACGTCCTCGGAGGCGGCGTCCACCTCCTCGCCGTCGGTGCCGGAGACGATCACCTCCAGCCCGCTCATGAACCCGGCGGACATCCCGGTGGCCACGGTCAGCGAGCCGGCCCCCTCCAGCTGGTCCAGCTCGTCGCGGAGCTGCTCCTCGGCTGCGGTAGCGTCGGCGTCCATCTCCAGGGTGATCGAGAACGTGGTGGCACCGCTGTTGCCGAAGAATGCCATCGCGCTGTCCCCGGAGCCGCCGGTCACCTGGTAGGTCTCCACCCCCGGCAGGTCGGCGATGATCTCCTCCACCTCGGTGGCGGCGTCGCTGGCGGCGGCCAGCGAGGTGCCGGCGGGCAGCTCCTGGGTCACACTGAGAGTGTTCTCCCCGGTGTCGCCGATGAAGTCGGTCTTCAGCTGGGTGGCCATCCCGGCAGTCCCGGCCATCACCACCACGGCGATCACGATCGCCACCCATGGACGGGCCAACGACCCGCGCAGCACCCGCAGGTAGGAGCGCTGCAGCAGCGTGCGACGTTCCTTCTCCTCCGCCTCGGCCTGCGCCTCCTCGGTCACCGGGCCGCCGGCGGGGGCACGCACGAACCAGTACGCCAGCGTCGGCACGATCGTCAGCGCGACCAGCAGGGACGCCAGCAGCGCGAGCGCGATGGTGAACGCGAACGGCCGGAACAGCTCGCCGACCATCCCACCGACCAGGCCCATCGGCACGAACACGGCAGCGGTGGCCACGGTGGAGGCGGTGATCGCCCCGGCCACCTCGCGCACCGCGTCCAGGATGGCCCGCGCCCGGGTCTTGCCATAGCTCAGGTGCCGGCTGATGTTCTCGATCACCACGATCGAGTCGTCCACCACCCGCCCGATGGACACGGTCAGCGCCGCGAGGGTGAACAGGTTGAGCGAGAAGCCCACCACCTTCAGCCCGACCAGCGCGATCAGCAGGGACAGCGGGATGGACAGCGCAGTGACCGTGGTCGGGCGGATCTTGCGCAGGAACAGCAGGATGATCAGCACGGCGAAGACCAGCCCGAGCAGGCCTTCCACCGTCAGGTCCTCCACGGACTGCTCGATGAACGGTGCCTGGTCGAAGACCACGGTGACCGATCCGCCGTCACCCAGGGCGGCCTCGAAGTCCGGCAGCAGGTCCTGGACCGCCTCGGAGACGTCCACTGTGTTGCCGTCCGGGGTCTTGGTCACCGCGATGCCGAAGGCGTCCTGCCCGTCAGTGCGGGTGAACGAGGTGGCCTCCACCCGCTCGGCACTGACGTCGGCGATCTCGGACAGCGGCACCGGGCCGGTCTCGGTGGGGATCGGTACGTCCGCGACATCCTCCGCCGAGGTCAGCTCGGTGCCGGTCTGCACGGACATCGTGCGCTCGTCCTCGGTGATCTCCCCGCCCGGGATCACCACACCATTGGCTTGCAGGGCGCCCTCCACCGCGTCCGGAGTGATGTCCGCGGCGGCCATCGCGGCCTGGTCCACGTCGATGGTGACCTGCAGGTCCCGCACACCGGTGAGCTGGACGTCCCGGACGCCGTCGATCCGCTCGATCTCCGGGATGATCGCCGTGCGCAGCACCTCGATGGCTGCGTCCGGGTCCTCGGTGGCGGCCGCGGAGAGCTGGATCACCGGCAGATCGTCCACACCACCGCTGATCACCTGGGTGTCGGCGTCCTCCGGAAGCGTGCTGGAGATCCTGCTGATCGCGGCCTGGAGCTCCTGCTGGGCATTCGTGACGTCCGTGCCGTACTCCAGCTCCAGCATCACCATGGACATGTTCGCGCTCGAGGTCGAGCTGGTGCTCTCCAGGCCGGTGACGGCGCCCGCAGCCTGTTCGACGCTCTCGGTCACCTGCTGCTCGACCACCTCGGGCGACGCTCCCGGGTAGGTGGTCACCGCGGCCACCATCGGCAGGTTCAGCGAGGGCATCAGCTCTTGCTTCAGTGCTGTCGTCGACCACAGCCCGGCGACCACGGCCATCAGGGTGGCCAGCGCCACCAGTGCTCGGTTGGCCAGGCTGAAGCGGGCGAGTGCGGACATCAAGGCTCCGGATGTGGGATAGTCTGCAACGCAAGATCGTTAGCAGGAGGCTAATGATTAGTGCCAGGCGAAGGTATCACGTGGACCCGCGGGAACGACTCATCGAGCAGGTGCTCACTGCGCACGAGCTGGCCTCGCGCACGTTCGTCGACGAGGACCTGTCCGGACTCTTCGACGCCACGCTGACCATGCAGCAGCTGAAGGTGATGGTGGTGCTGCACCGCGATGGTGCGCTCAGCGGGCACGAGCTGGCCGACCGCCTCGCCGTGTCCACGCCTACTGTCTCAGGGATGGTGGACCGGCTCGTCGACCGTGGCATGCTCACCCGGAGCACCGACGATCGGGACCGGCGGGTGCGACTGGTCGCGCTGTCCGAGGCCGGCGAGCAGATGGTCACCAGCGTGCACGAGGCCGGCTGGCGGATCGGCCGCGATGTGATGGAACGGATGGCGCTGGAGGACCTGCAGGCCCTCGCCCGGGGAGTGCAGGCACTGGCTCGCGCCGCAGGCAACCGCGCCGGGGCAACGACCGGCCGCTGACCGGCACCGGGGGCCAGGTCGGGCGCCAGCGAGGGCCATCCTCAGAGGGTGCCGGTGAGTGCCTGCAGCCCCAGGCTGCTGCCCGCGACCACCATCCAGAGCAGACCGCCCAGCAGCAACGGGCGCGCCCCCGCCCGACGCAACGCGGGAAGGTCCGTGGACAGGCCGATGGCGACCAACGCCGTCGTGATCAAGAATGTGGACGCTGCGCCGAGCCCGTCCTGCGCGGGAGCGGGGATCCAGCCCAGGGTGTTGATCGTGGTCACCAGCACGAAGCCCACGAGGAACCACGGCACCAGCCGCCACACCGGTCGACGGCGGACCTCGCCGTGCTCTGTGGTCTCACCTGCCGCTGTGCGTGCTCGGGCCTCCCGCCGAGCCACCAGCCAGGTCAGGGCGAGGCAGATCGGGATGATCGCCAGCGTACGGGTGAGCTTCACGACGATCGCCGTGTGCGCTGCGCCGTCGCCGAACGCCGCTGCGGCGGCGACCACCGAGGAGGTGTCGTTCACCGCGGTGCCGGCGAAGATGCCGAATGCTTCCGGGCTCATCCCGAGCAGGTGGCCGAGCGTCGGGAAGACCAGCACGGCGGCCACGTTGAA
>Ga0209487_1002574_pt1 | contig 14679 bp, 13 predicted proteins | sample Poulit2012_FD_187524 | JGI IMG/M metagenome (GOLD analysis project Ga0209487, IMG submission 187524) | Agricultural soil microbial communities from Georgia to study Nitrogen management - Poultry litter 2012 (SPAdes) (version 2) | ecosystem: Environmental > Terrestrial > Soil > Agricultural land... | reverse complement strand
CATCATCTGCTCCGTAAGGAATGTAAATATTCTCGATTACTGTTCCATTTCCAACACCGTTCAATGTCAATCCATTGTGCTCAACATCAGCACTTGAACGCGCTCCTGTATATTCTAAAATCAAGTAAGTAAGTCTTCCTGAATTGTCGTTTGGATTGTCTCCACCGTATTGATGTGCAGAACTAACTTCTGTACTACCCAAAGTACCACCTGCCAAAGGTGCACGACCGTTGATGATCAAACCACCCCAATATCCTGGTTCAGCATTTTCGATATCAGCTGTGATTCGAACTGGATTTACAGCAGTTCCGTTGGCATAAATCTTTCCTCCTTGTAAAACTAAAATATAGTTGTTGAAACCTTTTTTGGCTTTAATGGTCGTTCCCGCAGGAATGTTCAATACGCCGCCTTCTTCAACGATTACAGGACCGGTAATGGTATAAGTGATCGAAGGATCCAAAGTTCTTTCGCCTGCTATGCTTCCTACCAATTCATCTTGAGTTTCTACTATTGTAGTGTCTGAGCTGTCATCATCACTGCTACAAGAAATCATAGTAGTTGAAGTTGCTGCAAATAATAATGCGATTGAAGCTAACTTAATTAAGTGTTTGTTCTTTTTCATCTTATTCTAAATTTAAATTTTGCGTGATTTTTATTTCTAATTTTTATAATTGTAAACTAAGTCCAAGGCTCAAGTTGATGCCTTTTTGGTATTCGTTCAGTATAATTTCTTCTTGGGTCAAACTGCTCTCTCGGGTCAAATTGAATTTCGAATCCAATAAATTGGAGGCTTTGAAACTTAAGCTCAAATTCTTGTTGAAACTAAATGAAGTCACAAAGTCAAGTGTTGGAACTCCTTCTTCTATGATGTCTTCGAATCCTAAAGTTCCGTTGGTGTGGATTCTATCGCTGAAATAGTTGAACACCAATGAGCTCATCCAAGTATGTTTTTGGTTCGAAAGGTGATAAGTCAAATCGGTATTGATGATCACTGGTGATGCACCTTCCAAACCTGAACTTCTCTCGGGTGTGTTTTCTAATTTTAAAACCAAATCTGTGTATAAGAATGAGGCGTTTAACCCGAAAGAAAGTTTATTTGATCGTTTGAGATCTTCATTTCTTCTCTCAAAAATGTTTTTTCTTATTTCTAACTCAGCTCCCATCACATTGGCATAATCGCTGATATTGTCATAAGTCAAAAGTCCGGCAGAATTTCCTTTGTCCACTCGCCCGATTGGATTTTCAATTCTCTTATAAAATCCAGTCAAGGAAATCAATTCCGAATTGGTCATATAATATTCCCATTTCAAATCAAGGTTATAATTATCCGATGGTTTTAAGTTGGGATTACCTTCACTTGCAAATCCGATATTTACATATTGATAAGGCGAAATCTCTTTGGATTGTGGCAAAGTGTAAGTTTTACTCGCACCTAATCTCAAGATATGTTGATCATTTAAATCATATCTCAAATTCAAACTTGGCAAATAAAACGATTGTTTCAATTCATTGCTGTTGTCGGCTCTACCTGGAATGTCGTATTCTACATCCATATCGACCTGATCGAATCTCATTCCTGCATTGGCCGAAAATGCATCTGAAAATTGATAAGTCACCTCAGCAAAAGCAGATTGTACATTTTTGCTCACGCTATAGCTGTTTGGACTACCTTCAGTCATTGAAAATAAGTTCTGATCGTAGTTTTGAGAATTATAAATTTCATCTAAAAGAATATTGTTGGGCGAGAATGAACCTGGAATGGCTGAGAAATTATATTCCACCGCATTGAATTCATTGTCCGAAATCAAAGCGTTATATCCCACCGAAATTTTCGAACGTTCACTGTTTACTGCATCGTTTAATTGATATTCAAAAACCAATTGAGCATTGAAATTATCTTCCATCAAATCCGAGAAAAATCTTTTCTGTCTGTTACTTCCCGTCAAACCATAAGTTCCATCGGCCTTCATCGACAAATAATTTTCTCTTCTGTCCGGCTCATAACCTTTGATCGAATTATAAGAACCGTTGATTCTCATGTTCAAACGATCGGTCAACGTCCATTTGCTCAACAATTGATGCGTCATCAAGGTATTGTCATTGATTTGCTGTCTTCTCAAATATCCCATATCGTCCACACCATCCTGATGTCTTTCGGAATGTCTTCCACTGAATTCACCCACATATTGATTGTTTGCATGAAGCAACATGAAGTTATAGGCGATAGAATTTCTATTGCCGAAGGTATAATTCAAATTACCTAACAACAATTGATTGATATTTCGTGTATATTTTTTTCCTTTTTGATTTTGATAAATGACACCAGCGGTATTCATATTTCTAACGATTTCTTCTGAGTAAGAGTGTTCGGACGAATGACTTGCAACCAAAAAGAAGGACAATGGGTTTCCATTGATTCTGAATCGTTTTCCACAAGAGAGTTTGAAACTCTGGTTGATAGGCATCTTGGCTACCGCTGGGTCAAGTTTATTAGGAAAATTAAATTGGTTCAGAGAAGGACGATCTTTTTTTGTAAATCCAAATGGTCCTGAACCATCGGCTCTTAAAAAGTCAACATCTACTACATTGGTGTTAAATCCACCGGATACATCCAATCCAAAAGCATAACTATCGAAAAGTTCTTTTGAAGTGATGTCTATAATTGCTCCACCCACATCACCTGTGTTTTGAGCAGAAAAAACCTTGTTTACACCTATGTTTTGAATCACATCCGTTCCGAAGAAAGAAAGAGCAATGTTTTTGTATTCCGGATCTTCGGATGGCAAAGGCAATCCATTCAACAAAGTAGAATTGTATCTATCGCCCAAACCGCGAATGAAAACGTTTTTCACTCCGTCTTGCTTAGATACACCCGATACTTTTGAAACTGCTCCTTCTGCATCACCTACACCTTTGCGCGATAACTCTTGTGCGCCTATACTTTGGGTAGCGACTATGGCTTTACGTTGATCCAAAAGCAAAGCTGTTTCTGATTCTCGATTGATTCGAACCACGATTTCAGCTGTATCCAATCCTATGTCTTCCGAATCAAGCGCCAATTCAATTTCAGTAACTTCGTTAGGCTTTACAACTACACCTTCCAAGGTGATGGTTTCATAAAAGAAATGAGAACTCGTCACCGTATAACTTCCAGGAGGTACATCATAAATGATGAAATTTCCATCCTCATCGGTCATTTCTTCATAAAAAATATCTTCAACGATTACAGTTACCCCAAAAAGAGGCTCCTGCGTTTGAGCATCCACTATACGACCTTTGATCACGCCATCTTGTGCCAAAGCCGTACTCCCTAAACAAAAAAACAAAAAGATGAATAAATTTGAAATCCAACGTTTTTCTCCACTTAAACCTTTGTTACAAATCTGCATAAATAAAGTTTCTTTTATTTTCAATGCAAATATCATTTTCTGATATTACGAACTTGTTAATATCAGATTACGTGTAAAATACTTTTCAATGAATGTGATTGTAACAATTCTGGAATGAAATTGAAATTTCAATGCGGTAATTCTATCGACTGAAATGCAAATGTTTTATTCATCTAAACTTACAAATCCCTACATTTGCTGCAAGGAATTATGCGTAAATTGCAAAACATAAGTTTTCTATGAGGTTTTTAAGTATTTTAATTGGTTTGTTGATTTTAACGGCTTGTGCAAGACAAGGTACGCCCACCGGTGGCCCAAGAGATGAAACTCCTCCAAGATTTTTGAACGCAACACCCGATACTTTATCGACCAATGTTTCGACCGATTTGAGCGAAATTCGAATTGACTTTGATGAATATTTGGTGCTGAAAGATTATACGCAAAATATAATCGTTTCACCTCCTTTGTCATCATCAACTACCTATTCACCCGTAGGAACGCCCAACAAATCGATTCGAATCAAATTGAACGAAACCTTAGCTCCGAATACAACTTATAATATCAATTTCGGAAATGCCATTCAAGACCATAACGAAGGCAATATACTGCCTTACTTTCAATATGTTTTTTCGACCGGAGAATACATAGATTCTTTGGAATTAAATGGAAAAGTGAGAGTTCCATTTGTCAGAGAACAACCCAAAAACCTCATGGTTGGTTTGTATAAAATTGATTCGACCTATAATGATAGTATCATCCTTCAACAAAAACCGTTGTACATCGCCAAAGCCAATGAAAAGGGTGAATTTAAACTCAATTATTTGAAAGAAGGTAAATATCAACTCATCGCTTTTGATGATGAAGTGAACAATATGCAATACGATTTTGGGAAGGAGAAATTTGGATTTATCGATGAATTCATTGATCTCAACGAGTTTTCAACCCAAGATTTACAAATCGAACTATTTGATCAAAGGAAAGATTATCGAGTAGGCAAAGCGGAACAAAAAGGCTACGGACATATTTTGTTTAGGTTCGAAGGCGAAGTGGATGAAGTTGAAATTGAAGCTTTGAATTTCGATTTTCAAACTTCGATCATCGATTATATTCCTAAAAGCGATTCGCTCAACTTTTGGTTCAATCCATCTTTGGATTCTATCGCTGAAACTTCCAAAAGATTGCAGTTTGTAGTGAAACATTTAGAGAAAATCGATACGATTTCTTTGGTTTATAGCAACTCTCAACAACATCAATTGAGATTGGAAAGATTCGGTAAATTGGAGATTTCACCAGAAAGAAAACCTAAGTTTACTTCGAATTATCCGATTCGAAATTTAGATGCGAGCAAAGTTGCTGTTCATAGCGATACTTTAGTATTGGACGCTCAAATCATCGCGGATTCTATCGATCAACATTCGTTTGTCATCGATTTTCCAATTGAGCTCGAAAGTTCTTATGAAATCCAAATGTATCCAGAAATGCTGACCGATATTTTTGGGCAAACCAATGATACAATCAACTTCAATTTCAAAACCAAGCCGAGGAATAGTTTTGGGAATTTAAAATTAATTTTAGATCCAAAACCTGAGCATCCATTTTGGATACAATTGCTGGACAATAATGACAAAGTTTTGGAAGAACATTATACTGATAATTCAGAATTTGTGTTCAATTATTTATTACCTGAACAATATTATTTTAAAATCCTGGTCGATGAAAATCGCAATGGTCATTGGGACAACGGAGATTTCTTCAGTAAAACCCAAGGTGAAAAATCTTATATCTATCCATCGATGGTCAATGTACGTGCGCTTTGGACGATAGAAGAAGTTTGGAAGTTGCCGATTGATTCGGCTACAATAGAAGAAGAAACGGAAGAGATAGAAAGTTCTGAAGAAACATCAATTGATGAAAATGAAAAATCCCCTTCGGAAGAAGAGGATTTGAATTGATATTTTAATTTGATTTATTCGACTGTTACTGATTTCGCCAAATTTCTTGGTTGATCGACATTTCTATCGAGCATAACTGCTACGTGATAGGAAAGTAGTTGTAAAGGAATAGCTGCTAAAATCGGGCTAAATTCTTCTGAACAATGAGGAATTTCTATGGTATAATCCGCAATTCCCTTCAGTTCTTTATCGCCCTTATTTACCACAGCAATTACTTGACCTTTTCTGGCTTTAATTTCTTGAGCATTGCTCACTACTTTTTCGTAATGACCATTTTTGGTAGCAATGATAAACACCGGCATATTTTCGTCGATCAGAGCGATTGGTCCGTGTTTCATTTCGGCTGCAGGATAACCTTCGGCATGTATGTAAGAAATTTCTTTTAATTTCAAAGCGCCTTCTAAGGCTGATGGATAATTGTATCCTCTACCTAAATAAAGTGCATTGGTTGCATTTTTATATTTTTCTGAAATTTCGATGACTTTATCAGCGGTTTCATCCAAAGTTTTTTGAACCAATTCAGGGATATGATCGAGTTCACTTGCCAAAGTGATGAATCTCTCCATGCTCAAATTACCGTTGTGTTTTCCTAATTTAAGTGCGATGAGCGATAAAATAGTCAATTGAGCGGTAAAAGCTTTGGTCGATGCCACACCGATTTCAGGTCCGGCATGAGTGTAAGAACCTGCATCAGTAATTCTCGCGATGGATGAACCTACGACATTGTTGATTCCATAAATAAATGCACCATGTTCTTTGGCCAACTTAAGCGCCGCTAAAGTGTCGGCCGTTTCACCCGATTGCGAAATCGCTATGACGATATCACTCTTTTTGATGATAGGATTTCTATACCTAAATTCAGATGCATATTCGACTTCCACTGGAATTCTCGCCAAATCTTCGATCAAATATTCGCCCACCAAACCTGCGTGATAAGAAGTTCCACAAGCAACGATGATGATGCGTTTAGCATTTAAAAATCGCTCTTTATGGTCCCAAATTCCGGCCATCTTAATGATTCCTTCATCGACCAACAAACGACCTCTCATGGTGTCTCTGATTGATTTGGGTTGCTCATAAATTTCCTTCAACATGAAATGCTCAAATCCACCTTTCTCGATTTCCTCCAAATTGATTTGAAGTTCTTGAACGGTTGGAGTTACTTTGAGATTGTCTTTTATTTTTCGGATATCAACATCTTTGTTCAATTGAATCGTCGCCATTTCACCATCATCTAAGTAAACGGCATCTTTGGTGAATTGAATGAAAGGAGAAGCGTCTGAAGCAATGAAAAATTCATTTTCGCCTATACCTATTGCCAATGGACTTCCCAAACGAGCAACGACGATTTCGTCGGGTTTTCCTTTTTCCATTACAGCAATTGCATACGCTCCTATGACTTCATTAAGTGCATATCGAACCGCTTCTGACAAATTCAATTCATCTTTATCTTTGAAGTATTGAATCAAATTGACCAAAACTTCGGTATCGGTTTCACTTTGGAAAGTATATCCTTTTTGGGTCAATTCAGTTTTGATGGAATCGTAATTTTCGATGATTCCATTGTGAACGATGACAATGTTTGAGTCGTTAGATAAATGAGGATGAGAATTCACATCATTTGGCACACCATGAGTTGCCCAACGCGTGTGTCCAATTCCAACCGTTGATCCATTGTCTAAATCTTTTGATTTTTCTTCGAGTTCTATGACTTTACCTTTGGTTTTCACCAAGTGAAGATCACTTTCGTCTGCTATCACTATTCCTGCGCTATCATATCCTCGATATTCGAGTCTTTTCAATCCATTGATAATGATAGGATAGGCATCTCTATGCCCTAAATAACCAACTATTCCACACATATAATATTGGTTTTAGTTTTTGGTGTAATAAATTTTCAGTTTTACTCTTTTGTCTTCTTGTTCGCTGTTGCTTCCATGAAGAACTACACGATGTGGATTGAATGCTCTGTCATTGAGATAAGGCATATTTACATTGTAAACATTCGCATAGCTTGTGGCAGGGTTCAATAAGAAGTTTCCTACGCTCACTATGATTTCTCCATCTTCGAACTCTTCATCTCTCTCAACGATACGTTTGATATGATCTGTGATTCTGATCGTATAAGTATTTGGATCAGCATCGTAATTATACATTGGATTGAATTGAACCAAATAAGGGTAACTATTGAAGAACTTACGGATGTCGGAGAAGTTTTCTTGTTTTGTCTTTTCTCCGTCTTTAAACGAATGCCAAGCAAACAGATATGGAGGTTTTTTGAAACCATAACTTTCATCGACATGGAAATTCAACTCAGCACCCACGATTGCCCAATTGTTATTTTGAACATTGTTTCGCACTTCATTGAGTTGTTCTTCATCGAGTTTTATTATCGTTTTCGTTCCATCCATTCCTGCCAAATAAAGTCTGGCATCGCCCAATTCAGTGTTTGGATTCGTATAAGCATTAACAAATTGACTGCTTCTATTGGAGTGTTCAAATTGATTCACTTGAACGTTATGTCCAGCGGGGCTCGACCAAGCACTCGAAAAAGCCAAGAAGAACAAATTGCTCAATCGCTCTTCGTAATCATCTTCACCGGTATCTTCTGCTGGATTGTCATACGAATAATGCATGGTCAATCTAAAGTCCGCTGAAGAGGAGTTGAAATTCATCAAAAAGCCTTCATTGTTAGCTACGCTTAATTCAATTCCTCTAAAAAAGTTTCTAATGAAAGAAGCTTGGTCTCTCAGGTCAATTGAATTTTGGTTTTCAATGAATTTTTGTTTGAAATAATCTTTGTCCAGTTTAATGTTTAGTCCAACTGCGGGTTCACCTTCGAGTTCACCCAATTGTCCTACTTGATGAGTGATGATTTTATCACCAACAGTAGCTTCCCCTAAAACTTGATCAAACACCTGAATATCGTTGATATTAGGGCAGGATTGACAAGCAGATAAATTCGGGTTGGAATAATAAACTGAATCTAAAGAATATAAATATTCGGCAACTTCCCTTACTTGCAAAGTCATAGGTAAGGAAGTGTTGCCGTAAATTGAATCTAATTTATAGGTTCTTTTCAATAGAATGGTTGCTGTATCGGAAGGCGTTTCACCTTCGTTCAAATACAAATAAGTCGTATCTACATCAACATCATTTCTATTATAAAATACAGGAACAGTAAGTATCACTGAATCCATTTCTGCATTGGACCCAAAATTTGGTTCCGTTCTACTCATTCTCGCTTGAGTGATAAATTTCGCTTTCGTTCGTCCGAACACATTGTCTTCGTAAACGCCAACTACTGCATTTTGCAACACTTTTGCATCCGATCGAATCGAGTCATTGTTTGTGTTATAAGCTATTAAATCTACAAAATGTGCGTTTGCAGAGGCTCCTGTGTCCAACAATCCACTTCCTACATCAGATATGTCGTCTTCACAGGAAATACTTATGAAAGCTACTGCGCAAAACATTACTGCAGCAACCAGATTCAGAGTTTTTCTCATCAATTATTTACCGTATTTTCATTCAATAATTCTTCTGCATAAAATTCGTTGTATGCTTCACCTATGCTATCTGTAGGGCAATAATCCAACACTGGGATATCGGTTGAAGCAAGGTGCTTTTCTATGGCTTCAGGTATAAATTCCTCTCCTTTAATTGCTGCATCTGCATATTTTAAAGCCGACATAGTGATGGCTTCAAAATCAGGTTTTTTCAACAATTCAGAAATTTCACCTTCGATTCCGTCAAAAGCAAGTTTTTGTGCAACATCAGCACTTAGCTCACCTTCGAAAGCATTATCAAACAATGACACCACCACTTTTGCATCAGCAAAGAAGGAGTCATCTGCATAATATTCTTTCAAATAAGCAGGAACCATACTTGACATCCAGCCCAATACATGGACTACGTCTGGTTTCCAATTTAATTTTTTAACGGTTTCTAAAACACCTTTGGCAAAGAAAATCGAGCGCTCATCATTGTCATTAAACAAATTTCCTTCACCATCAGCATATACAGATTTTCTTTTGAAATACTCCTCGTTGTCTATAAAGTAAACCTGCATTCTCTCACCTGGAACCGAAGCAACCTTAATGATTAAAGGTTGGTCCATATCGTTGATGATCAAATTCATTCCTGACAAACGAATGACTTCATGCAGTTGATGTCTTCTTTCGTTGATTGTGCCGAATCTTGGCATAAAAATCCTTACATCTGCTCCATTAGAACTCATGGCCTTTGGAATATCCAAAGACTGAGTTGACATCGGAGTTTCTGGAAAGTAAGGAACCATTTCTGTAGTTACGTACAATATACGTTTTCCGTCCATACTCAAACTCATAAAAAAATACTTTGAAATTGGCACAAAGATACTCAAAATTTGCGATATTTCGGGCAACTTATCCTACTTTTGTCCGATTTATTAATTTTTTAACAACTTAGATGGAGGTTTTAAACAACATAAAGTCAGTTCATAATCTGATAGTTAAACTCAAGAAAACGGGCAAAACCATAGGCTTCGTTCCGACGATGGGAGCACTGCACCAAGGGCATATATCATTGGTCGAACAATCGCTCAAAGAAAATGATTTTACCTTAGTGAGTGTATTTATCAATCCTACACAATTCAACAATTCTGAGGATTTAAAAAAATATCCAATTACGACCGATAATGACATCGAAATATTGAAAAAACACGGTGCAGACGCAGTTTATTTTCCGAAAGTTGAGGATATTTACCCCAACGGTTTGACTTCAGAACATTATGAATTCGATGGACTTGAAATGCAAATGGAAGGAAAGTTTCGACCGGGTCATTTCGATGGAGTAGCTACTGTTATTCGTAGATTTTTTGAAATTGTACAACCGCTCAATGCTTATTTTGGTGAAAAGGATTTTCAGCAATTGAGAATTGTCCAAGAATTGGTCAAAAAATTTCATTTACCGATACAAATCGTTCCTGTTGCTATCAAAAGAGAAGAGGATGGATTGGCGATGAGTTCAAGAAATGTTCGATTGACTGAGAGTCAGAGAAAAGAATCGCCCATCATTTATCAAATACTTTTGCAAGCCAAGGAATATTTAAAAAATCACTCCATAGAAGAGACCAAAAAGTTTGTGGAGGAGAAATTCAAAGAGACTTCATTTGAGTTGGAATATTTTGAAATTGCGGACGAGAAAAATTTACTTCCTGTCAATGAAAAGTTGGAAGATCAGAAACTGAGAGCTTTTATTGCTGTATTTGCTGATGAAGTTCGATTGATCGACAATTTAGATTTAAATTAATTAGAAAACCTTATAAATTAAAAAACTCCTTATCTTTGCCGCTGTTATGATGATAGAAGTAGTTAGAACAAAAATTCACCGTGTAAAAGTAACCGGTGCTGAGTTGGATTATATCGGTAGCATCACTATTGACGCAGATCTTATGGACGCTGCCAAAATGATAGTAGGAGAAAAAGTGCAAATCGTAAACATACAAAACGGTGCTCGTTTTGAGACTTATACCATACCAGGCAAAAGAGGTTCCGGCGAAATCACTCTGAATGGTCCGGCAGCTCGTTTGGTTCAAAAGGATGATATCATCATTATCATCGGTTATGGATTGATGAGTATAGAAGAAGCGAAGAGCTTTCAACCTACTATTATTTTCCCCAATGAGAAAACGAATCGATTAGATTAAACTGTCCATGAGGTCTAAAATCAGTCAAAGTATTTTCGCGTTTATAGCCGTTACTTTGGCTGTTATATTCATTGGACTGACCATCAAACAAACCGATTTTCAAGTTTTAAAAGAAGCCGCGGCTCGTGCCAACTATTTTTGGTTTCTCGCTTCCATGGTTTTGAGCATATTTTCTTATTGGCTTCGAGCGAAACGTTGGACTTTTCTTCTGGAACCCATCGGTTATCAAACCAAAACAAAAAGCGGATTTTGGGCGATTTCATTTGCTTATTTTATGAATTTGACCATTCCGAGAAGTGGTGAAATCGCAAGAGCAACTTCATTTTATAGAATGGAGAAAGTACCGGTCGATCAATCCATTGGAACCATCGTATTAGAAAGGGTCATCGACCTTTTATTTTTGCTCTTATTTTTTGTTTTGACTTTAATTTTCAATGCAGATACGCTTTTTTCTTTCTTTTCTTTTGCCCAAGGAATTTCATTTGGCAATTATATCATCGCAATAGGCATTTTAATACTTCTATTGATTTTGAGCTTTACTTTTCGAAATAAATTGTTGCAAATCAGCGTTTTTAGAAAAATATTTGAATTTCTCAAAGGAATTTGGGTTGGGTTTTTATCGATTTTACATTTAAAGAAAAGAGGATTATTTATACTTTATTCATTTGGCATTTGGACCTGTTATTTCTTCATGACTTATTTGGTCATATTTGCATTTCCTGAAACTTCGCATTTCAGTGTAGGCGAAGGATTTTTCCTGATTGTATCGGGAGCTTTAGGCATGATACTTCCAGCGGTGGGCGGTTTGGGATATCCATATGTGATGAGCATGGCATTTGCGGCGATTTACATCAGCAGTGGACAAACCGCAGAAGAAGGGCAAATCGTTGGGAACTACTTCGGATTGTTGCTTTATTTTGCACAAATCATCTCAATATTGATTTTTGGATTTTTATCCATGGTATATATGGGCAAGCTTAATCGTAAAAAAGCTTAAATTTGGATAAATTCTAATGGCCATGGCAAAAACCAAAACAACTTTTTTCTGTCAAAATTGTGGGAATCAATACAGTCAATGGATGGGACAATGTAAAGCTTGTGGCGAATGGAACACCATAGTCGAAGAAGTCATTGATAAAGGAGAAGAAAAGAAAGTTTGGAAAGAGACTTCCTCCAAAAATCCGAGTGTCAGTGTGGTCAACATCAAAGAAGTTTCAGAAGTCGGTGAAAGTAGGATCGATACGAGAAATGATGAATTGAATAGAGTTTTAGGTGGAGGAATTGTCAATGGATCCGTGGTTTTGGTCGGAGGAGAACCCGGAGTTGGAAAATCAACACTGATGTTACAAATTGCTCTTCATTTGCCCAACGTAAAAACTTTATATGTTTCGGGAGAAGAAAGTTCCTCTCAGATCAAATTACGAGCAGAGCGCATCGGGATACATTCGGATCAATGTTTTATTTTGACCGAAACTCAAACCCGAAAAATCTTTAGGCATGCGCAAGAAATCCAACCACAATTGATGGTCATAGATTCCATTCAAACTTTACATACACAATATGTCGAATCGTCTCCAGGTAGCATTTCTCAAATCAGAGAATGCGCTTCAGAATTGATTCGCTATGCCAAAGAAACCAATACACCAGTTGTGCTGATTGGGCACATCACCAAAGAAGGAGTCATTGCTGGACCAAAGATTTTGGAGCATATGGTCGATGTAGTTTTGCAATTTGAAGGCGATAGGAATCACATTTATCGATTGCTTCGTGCCAACAAAAACCGTTTTGGGTCGACTTCCGAATTAGGAATTTACGAGATGCAAGGCAGTGGATTGAGAGAAGTGACCAATCCATCGGAAGTATTGATTTCCAAAAAAGATGAATCTTTAAGTGGAAATGCCATTGCTGCGACTTTGGAAGGCGTTCGTCCTATGTTGATAGAAATTCAAGCTTTGGTCAGTTCGGCTGTTTATGGTACGCCACAGCGTTCGGCTACTGGATTTGACATCAAACGACTCAATATGTTATTGGCTGTTTTAGAAAAAAGAGCTGGATTTCAGTTGGGTGCAAAGGATGTGTTTTTAAACATTACAGGAGGAATTCGCGTAGATGATCCGGCGATAGATTTGGCGGTGATTTCTGCTATTTTATCGTCCAATATGGATATAAGTTTGCCAGACAACTGTTGTTTTGCGGGTGAAGTTGGGTTAAGTGGTGAAATCCGTGCGGTGAATCGTGTGGAACAAAGAATTTTGGAAGCTGAAAAGTTGGGGTATGATGTGATATTCGTTTCTAAATACAATAAAATTAATGTAAGTAATTATAAAATAAAAGTTGCAACTGTCTCAAAGGTAGCGGATTTAGTTAAAATTCTTTTTTAATCTTCAATTTATCCATAAATTGTAGATTCAAAAATTCATTAACCAATAAAAACCAAATTATGGCAGTATTAAAAGTATTAGAATTAATAGGAAGCTCGGATAAAAGTTGGGAAGATGCAACTGAAAAAGCAATTGCAAAAGCTTCAGAAACCGTTAACAACATCAAATCCGCTTGGGTTCAAGACCAAAAGGTTTCGGTTGAAAACGGTAGAATCACAGAATATAGAGTCATTCTTAAAGTTACATTTAAAATCGAATAATCATTGAAGATTATAATTCAATGATCATTCATCAAAAAATTCAAAGCTCAAGTTCAATGGATCTGAGCTTTTTCTTACCTTTGATTCAAACTTTAGAATTATGCGATTTCACACAAGAAAATGGGTTAAGCCTCAGGATTTAAATGCGAACAAGACTTTGTTTGGAGGTGCATTGTTGGGTTGGATCGATGAAGAGGCTGCGCTTTATACGATCATTCAATTAGAGAACAAACATGTGGTCACAAAATTTATGTCTGAAATCAATTTCATGAGTTCGGCTCGAGAAGGCGATGTGATTGAAATCGGGATGGATGTAGTGAAATTTGGTAGGACATCTTTGGTACTTACGTGTGAAGTCAGAAATAAGATGACGCATGAAACCATTTTGACTGTTGAAAATATAACGATGGTGAATTTGGACGAAAATGGGCGTCCGAAACCACATGGCAAAACCAAAATTGAATTCGTAAGCGATCGATTGAAAAATCAGTGATTGAACGAGTTATGAATTTTTTTTCAGGGGAATTTGGATGCATTTTTAGTATTTAAAAAACTCACTATCAATTAGTAACTATTTATGTACTTTTCTTGATTTACAAATTACCATTAAAAAAATATCCGTATTTTTGAATCAACAGAAGTTTTAAATTCAGAAAGAAAAATTCATCATTATGGCCACATTTAAAGTTACAATCCCAAACAGCAAAAAGACTTTTTTCTTGGAATTTCTTGAACTTTTGGGTGCTGAATTTGAAGAGAAACAGGAAAATTTCGAACTTTCTGATGAGCAAAAGGAAATTCTTGACAAACAAGAAGATCTAAATATATCAGAATATCAGGACAATGATGAGTTTTTGAAGGAACTTAAAAAGGAACATGACTTATAGAGTAATTATTTCTGCTTACGCCAAAGATAATATCAAAGATGCCGTAGCTTATTACAAAAATAAAGTTTCTGCAAAAGTAGCTGCCGAATTTATTAAGGATTATGAACTTGCTCTAAAAAAA
>Ga0209487_1002572_pt1 | contig 14688 bp, 16 predicted proteins | sample Poulit2012_FD_187524 | JGI IMG/M metagenome (GOLD analysis project Ga0209487, IMG submission 187524) | Agricultural soil microbial communities from Georgia to study Nitrogen management - Poultry litter 2012 (SPAdes) (version 2) | ecosystem: Environmental > Terrestrial > Soil > Agricultural land... | reverse complement strand
GTCCGATCTAATGTAAGTATATCTATGTTCAATTTGAGATGCCCTTTCTTCTATCAAAAGAAATTCGCTTATTTCTCTTGATTCACTTATAATATTCACAACTAATTCTAAATTCAGTGCTAAAGTTAAAATAGAGAAAAGCTAAGTAGCTCTTAATGTTTTTTGCAATGCTTGACGAGCCAGGTTATCTGCACCTTTATTCTGGTTTTCTGGAATCCATTCAATCGTCACAATTTTAAATTGAGCCATCATTTCTAGAATTTCTTTTAAATATTTTTGAGCGATAGGATCTTTTACATGTTCTTTTTCAACAGATTGAGCTACAATTTGGCTATCTGTATAGCAAAAGGTCATTTCATTGGTATAGTTATTTTCAATTAACCAAGAGAGACCAAGAGAGACTGCTTTAAATTCAGCATGATGGTTATTCCATTGTCCATCTAAAGAGATAGTAATTTGGTGTTGTTCGTTTGCTTTCACAATCAATAATCCAACACCTGCTGACCCTGGATTACCATTTACTGCGGTATCTGTATATAATCGTATCATTAAATCACCTACGTTAAAGTTAGAAAGTTTGTGTTTATATCAATGAAAAATAATAAAAATGAGCCATTAAAATTGAATATTTGTTTTGAATTAGCCTATGAAATTATTTATTACTCTATTCTTGTCATTTTGATTGGGCTTGCTTTTATTTTTGCTTCGAATTTATTAACTTTTAATTGGTATTCGGTTATTTTTGGGTTATTAGCTATTTTATTAATTATTTTAAAAACAAAAAGTTTTTTATTGATTGAAGAGGGCACACTTTCTATTTATTATTTAAAATATTTACATAAAGCTCAAATTGAGATGAAAACAATTGATGAGTTTATTTTTTATGAGCGTGAACGTAGAGTAGAAGTAAGATCAAATAAAAAAACGATACTTGTTTTATATTTAAAAGATAAAAATAAAAAGAGATTATTGGATTGGCTTGTACAACACTATCCGAATATTCCTTGTTTATTCTTTAACGAAAATGAAATAAACGGCTAGAAAAAATCTAGCCGTTGAAAATTTTTATTCATCTTCTTCAGCGTTTGACTGAGCTTCTTCTGGTAAAAGTACAACGTCGGTTGCTTGTAAACCACGTGCACCTTCCACCGCCTCAAATTCTACAGCTTGTCCAGCTTTTAAAGTCCGGAATCCATCCATTTGGATTCCAGTAAAATGGACAAAAATTTCTTCTGTCTCATCATACTCTATGAAACCGTAACCTTTTACGTTGCTGAACCATTTAACTATGCCTTTTTTTGTCATAGTAATCCCCCAAATCCAATCCACATTTGATATGAGTTACGCTTTCAGTATAAAGGAAACAACTGAATCAAGTCAATTTTCCTCTATTGTCTTTAAATAAAAATTTATAGCGATTGGCCATTTTTATCATCCTATTTAAAGGGGATTTTAGAAATCAAGGGGGCAGAAAAGTTCGTCTTCTACCTGTATAAAATACATTAAAATTATGTTAGAATATAAAAGATATAAAGAAATTTTCAAAAATTATATGTTTAAGAAGGGAAGATATTTTTGAAAGAAATAAAGATAGAAAATCTATCCCATTCAATAGGTACAAAAGAATTATTTAATCAAATAAGTTTTTCAATAATGAATGAACAAAAAGTAGGTTTAATTGGTCGAAACGGCAACGGAAAATCTACTTTTTTAAAAGTGCTTGCGGGTGCTTTAGATCCAGATCAAGGATTCCTTACAAAGCCTGGTGATTATCAAATAGGCTATTTAAGTCAAGAACCAGACTTGAATGACGCAGCTACGGTTTTAGAAACTGTGTTTGAGGGCAACACACCTATTATGAACGCTGTTCGTAAATATGAACAACTACTTATGCAGTTAAGTGAACATCCTGATGATGAAAAGATTCAAAAACAATTTACAAAAGCTCAGCAAGCGATGGATTCAAACGATGCTTGGAATGCAGATTCATCCGCTAAGCGTATTTTATCTATTCTAGGTATAAAGGATATGAATCAGATGATTGGTTCAATGTCTGGGGGTCAGAAAAAACGTGTAGCACTTGCTCAGGTTCTCATTCAAACACCCGATTTATTGATTCTAGATGAGCCAACGAACCATTTAGATTTTGAAATGATTACTTGGTTAGAAAACTATCTGATGAATTATAAGGGAGCATTACTAGTTGTTACACACGATCGTTATTTTTTGGATCGAATCGTCGACAAAATTGTAGAACTAGAAAATGGTCAACTTCAAGAATACGCTGGAAATTATCAAAGTTATGTTACTGAAAAAGCAAAGCGGGAAGAGCAAATGGCTTCCTCGCGGCATAAAGCAAACCAACTCTATAAGCAAGAACTCGCGTGGATGCGTGAAGGTGTTCGGGCACGTGGAACAAAACAAAAAGCACGTATTGAACGTTTTGAAAATTTAAAAGGTCAGGTAGGTAAAACAACGCAATCTTTTAATTTAGATATTGATTTAGCTTCTTCTCGATTAGGAAAACAAGTTTTTGAACTGTACGATGCATCTTATTCGATTGAAGAAAAAGTTATTTTGGATGATTTTGATTATATCGTTCAAACCCATGATCGAATTGGAATTACTGGAGCAAACGGTTCGGGTAAGTCAACTTTTCTAAATTTGCTAACAGAAAAAGCTGAACTAGATTCTGGGGAGTTAATTGTTGGAGAAACAGTTCGTATTGGTTATTTTCAGCAAGATAATATAGACGTTCCCAGTGATAAACGTGTGATCAATTACTTACAAGAAATTGCGGATGAAGTTTCAAAAGTGGATGGCTCACATGCGAATATTTCACAGCTTCTCGAGCAATTTATGTTTCCAAGAGCTCAACATGGAGCTTATATTCGCTCGCTTTCTGGTGGAGAAAAACGTCGCTTGTATCTTATTCGATTACTGATGGAACGTCCGAACGTTCTATTGTTAGATGAACCGACAAATAATTTGGATATTGATACGCTAAATGTTTTAGAAGAATATATAGAAAACTTCCCTGGTGCAGTAATTGTTGTCTCACATGACCGTTATTTTTTGGATAAAATTACAGATAAACTTCTTGTGTTTGAGGGACAAGGTCAAATCAACGAATTTTTTGGTACTGCAGATGAATACTTCAAGGAAGCAGAACAAGAAAGAGCCGAAGAAAAGGCGACAAAAAAGACGGTTCATCATAAAGACAATAAAAATCATCAGAGGAAAGAAAAAACAAAGTTAAATTATATGGAAGAAAAAGAATGGGCAACTATCGAAGATGAGATTATGGATTTAGAGTTAAAAATTGAAGGAATAGATGAAGAAATAATCGAAGCTGGCAGTGACTATGGAAAAATCGGTGTATTATATAAAGATAAAACAGCTTTACAGGAAAAGCTAGATGAAAAGTATAGTCGTTGGGAATATTTAAGCGAATTTGTCCATTAAAAATAAAGAATTCATAGGGGGTAGCAGATCTTTGAAACAATACTTAGAGCTTGCACAGAAAATACTAGATGAGGGTACTACAAAAGAGGATCGAACAGGAGTGGGGACAAAATCAATTTTTGGTCACCAAATGCGCTTTGACTTGAAAGAAGGATTTCCATTACTCACAACTAAAAGAGTGGCTTTTGGTTTAATTAAGTCCGAGTTATTGTGGTTTTTAAAAGGAGACACAAATATTCAATATTTGTTAGAACATAATAATCATATTTGGGATGAGTGGGCATTCGAACGATATGTGAAAAGTGATGATTATCACGGGCCAGATATGACAGATTTTGGTTTACGTGCTCAAAAAGATGAAGCATTTAACGAAGTGTATAAAGAAGAGATGAAGAAATTTACAGATCGTGTATTAGAAGATGATGCATTCGCGAAACAGTACGGGAGTTTAGGAAATGTTTATGGTGCACAATGGCGCTCTTGGCCAACGGCTGATGGAGACTCAATTGATCAAATCCAAAAAGTGATTGATTCAATTAAAAATAATCCAGATTCAAGAAGACACATCGTATCCGCATGGAATCCGGATGAAGTAGACGATATGGCTTTACCCCCATGTCATACATTATTTCAGTTTTATGTAGCGGATGGAAAGTTAAGCTGTCAATTATACCAACGTAGTGCAGATGTATTCTTAGGGGTTCCTTTTAATATCGCAAGTTACGCGTTGTTAACACATTTGGTTGCGCATGAAACAGGCTTAGAAGTTGGCGAATTTGTACACACATTAGGAGATGCACATTTGTATTTGAATCATTTAGATCAGATTAATTTACAACTTTCTAGAGATACAAAAGCATTGCCTCAATTAGAATTAAATCTAGAAAAAGAAAGTATTTTTGATTTTGACGTAGAAGACATTAAAGTTACAAACTATAATCCTCATAAAGGGATTAAAGCACCAATCGCTGTTTAAAAGCAGCTGAATATGAAGAATAAAGGAGTTTAGATACAAATGGGTGAAAACATAGAAGGTCGATGTTGGCAGAAACTTAATACACCTTACATGACTTTTGTATGGGCAGAAGATAGCAATGGTTTGATTGGAGATGCTGGAGATCTCCCTTGGAAGTTACCTTCAGACATGAAACATTTTAAAGAAGTGACTATGAATGATGTTGTAGTGATGGGAAGAAAAACGTATGAAAGTATTCCAAACCGTCCGCTAAAAAATCGAATAAATATTTTATTAACGAATAATATGGATTATCAAGCGGATGGAGCTGTTGTCTGTCATAATAAAGAAGAAGTGTTAACTTATATTCGAGACAATCATATTGAAAAGCCAATTCATGTTATAGGTGGAACATCAATCTTTGAAATGTTTAAAGATGAAGCAAATATTCTCTACCGTACAATTATTGATGAAGCTTTTGAAGGAGATACTTACATGCCAGCGATTGACTATAAGTATTTTCGTGTGATTGATGTAATAGAAGGAATAGTGGACGAAAAGAACCTATATCCACATCGCTTTTTTGTATATGAACGAAAAAAATTTGTTGATCTTATTTAAGTGAGATCACCGGAGATGATTGAATGGATGATCAAAAAAGGTCTAAAAACAAAAGAAACAATTCTAGAATTAACTGGTGGAAATGGGCCTTTTTAGGGCTTATAGCAATCATTATAATAGTCTCCATTCAGTTAATGAGTTCTATTGAAACGGTGTCTATAAATGAGCCCAATATGGATACAGTAGCATATACGAACCAAGAAATGGTATTTACAACTTCGGCCACTCGTGAAGACACTGAACAATTTATTAATACATTTTTATCGACAACTTTGGATGAAGAATACGATAATTTTTCAGTTGAAATACAGGATCAATTAAATGTGCATGGACAATTAGAAGTTTTTCAATTTACCGTCCCTTTTACACTTTCATTTGATCCTTATGTTCTTGAAAATGGAAATGTTCAATTACGAGCAGATGCTGTAGAGCTTGGTAACTTCTCTTTGCCAGTGGGAGCAACAATGAGCTTGTTAGCTAACCAATTAGAGGTGCCTTATTTTATTTCAATAGATAGTGAATCAGAAATGATTGTTATTAATTTGAATGAATTTAGTGAAGAGCAAGATATTGGGATTCAAATGGTTCGGATTGATTTGCCAGAAGATGTTATCCAAATGAATTTATACGTTCATGAAGATATGATTATGGAAAATTTCAGTCATGAGCCCTTGAATACGCCAACTGAATAAATAGAATTAGTAGAAAAGGATGAGTTGATTGGAGAAAGCTTTATTTGCAGGCGGTTGTTTCTGGTGTATGGTGCAGCCGTTTGATACTCAACCAGGAATTGAATCGGTTGTATCTGGTTACGCTGGAGGACATGTTAAAAATCCTACGTATGAACAAGTAAAAGAACAAAATACAGGACATACAGAAGTTGTTCAAATTACTTTTGATCCAGAAATAATGAGTTTTGAAGAATTGATCAAAATATATTGGCAAGTTACCGATCCAACAGATGCTATGGGGCAATTTATGGATCGTGGCGATAGTTACCGCCCGGTCATTTATTATTATTCAAATGATCAAAAAGAGATTGCTGAAAAATCTAAAAGAAGTCTTGAAGAGAGTGGCAAGTATAAAGAGCCTATCGTTGTGACGATAGAAGAAGCGCCCGTTTTTTACGAAGCGGAGGAAGAACACCAAGATTTCTATAAAAAGAACCCAGAACGTTATCGACAAGAAAAAGAAGAGCGAGCTGCTTGGGCGACGGATAATAAATAGTTGAATATTTGAGAAAATGTAGGTGGATAAAATATGGAGATGAGCTTTTACCAGTATTTAATGACTGAAAGAGATCCTTATAAAAAAGACGATATTACATTATTTGCAAATGAAGCCTTTAATGATCGTACTTTCCCAAAGCAATCAGAAGACTATGATGAAGTGAGTCGTCATTTAGAATTGAATGTTGACTATTTACCTTCTTTAACTATTTTTGATGAAGCTTGGGAAATTTATCAGGCACGTCATAGTGAAAAATAATTTTCAGATGTGACATTTTTTAAATTTTTGTTATGATGAATTTAAATAAAAGTGAATAAAGGAGAGTGTATAAATGAGTACACATATTGGAGCAGAAAAAGGCGATATCGCCAAAATTGTTTTATTACCAGGTGATCCACTACGAGCTAAATACATTGCAGAAACATTTTTAGAAGATGTAAAGCAATACAATACAGTTCGAAATGCCTTTGGTTATACTGGTACATATAAAGGTGTTCCCGTTTCTGTACAAGGAACAGGTATGGGTGTGCCTTCAATTAGTATTTATGTAGAAGAACTTATTCGAGATTTCGATTGTGAAATTTTAATTCGAGTAGGATCAGCAGGTGCAATTCAAGAAGATGTTCATGTCCGTGACGTTGTATTGGCTCAAGGTGCGACAACTGATTCAGGTATTAACCGTCAAACTTTTAATAATCAAGTCGATTTTGCACCACTAGCAGATTTTGGTTTACTTAAAACAGCTTATGAAAAAGCATTAGACAATAAATATGAAGTAAAAGCAGGAAATGTACTTACTTCAGATCGTTTTTATAATGATGAGTTAGATAAGAAGAAATTAGCAGATTATGGTGTTTTAGCTGTTGAAATGGAAGCTGCTGCTTTATATACGATTGCTGCTAGACATAAAAGAAAAGCACTTGCTATTTTAACAATTAGTGATCACATCTTAACTGGAGAAGAAACGACTGCGGAAGAACGAGAAACAACATTTGATGATATGATGATTGTTGCATTAGAAACCGCGTTAGAACATAATTAACCCTAACACAGTAGAGTGAGGAAGATATTGAGATGAGCAAACAAGATAAGAACAATAAAGGCTTTAGTATAAGCAAAAAGACTTATATTATTACACTAATTTTTGCATTATTGATTGGTGCAGGAGGCGCATTGGCGATTGGAAATTATTTTTCAAATGATGCGAATAAGTCGGAAGAAAACTTAGCTGATATAGACTCTGAATCCGATGCTTATACTCAGTATCTTTTTGGTGATTCGGAAGAGTTATCATCTGTTAATAAAATGCTGACTATTTTAGAAACAAGTTATTTTGAAGAATTAGACACTGAAGCGCTCATTGAAGGAGCTTTAGATGGGATGGCTAGAGCAACTGAAGATCCTTATACAGAGTATTTGAATGAACAAGAAACGACCAGCTTTGAAGAAGATGTTTCTGGATCATTCCAAGGAATTGGTGCGGAAGTGATGAAAGATGGAGAATTTGTACGGATTGTTTCTCCAATTGCGAACTCTCCAGCTGAAGCTGCCGGCTTACAACCAAATGATCTGATTGTTGAAGTGGATGGCGAATCAGTAGCAGAGTTGACAATTAATGAAGCTGTTGCTTTAATTCGAGGGCCCGAAGGATCAGAAGTGGAATTGCTTATTCAACGTGGAGATAATCAATTTACGATTTCAGTAACGCGCGCAACCATTCCAGTTGAGACTGTCTTTTATGAAGTCGATGAAAGTGATTCTACCGTTGGTTATGTAAATATTGTGAATTTTAACATGCCAACTTATGAAGAAACGGTTGAAGCGATTCAAGATTTAGAAAGTCAGGGCGTTACAAAAATAATTTTTGATGTCCGTGGAAATCCTGGTGGCTTACTAACAACTGCGATGGAAATTTCAAACATTTTTGTTCCAAATGGTGAGCCTATCACAATGACACAAAATAGAGATGATGAGGAACCGGTAGTCTTAGAGGCTTCAGAAGAATTTGGTGACTTCAAGTATGACGGAGAAGCTGTTTTACTCGTTGATGAAGGAAGTGCAAGTGCTTCAGAGATTCTTGCGGGAGCTATGCGATCAGTGGGGATTCCAATATATGGAACAACAACTTTTGGAAAAGGTACTGTCCAAAGTGTCGTTGGGCTAGGAGCCACTGATGAGTTGAAATTTACGAGCGGAAAATGGTTAACAGCAGATGGTGAATGGATCAACGAAACGGGAATTGAACCAGATGTAACAGTAGAATTACCTGAATATGCGACATTATTTGTTGTAAGTCCAAGCGATTCTTTTGAAAATGGTGAAGCTTCTGCAGAAGTTTCAAACTTGAAGAGCGTACTATCAGCACTAGATTATGATGTTTCGGAAACTGATGTGTTTGACGAGTCAGTTGTAGATGCTATTCAGAATTTTCAAGAAGAAAATGATTTAGCAGTAGACGGAACGATTACAAACGATACTGCAAGAGCTCTAACTGATGCACTGAGAGCTAAAATCGAAGAAAATGATACACAATATGATGCAGCAGTAGAAGCCATTAAATAATTAAATATTTTAAATAAACGAGTAGGACATCTTTTGTATATATTTCTACTCGTTTTATTTTTATAAAAAATTATTTATACTCATTGAATAAGATAACCAACAAAAAAATCTCTATAGGAGGCTGTTATGGAGTTATTTCAACTGGAACACTTTATGGGACTAAGAGGCATTTTACTTGCCTTATGGTTGATTTTATTTGTGCTTTCAATCTTATTGATTATTAGCGGAACCCAAATAGAAAGAAAGGCTGTAAAGATGATTCTTGTTATATTTGGTGTGATACTTGCACTTATCTCTATATATTTATTCATGTATACATTATTATTTGGTTTTAACTCTTAACTAGATGAGATATGTCAATAAATAAAAGAGAAGACTCGTAATTGAAGTTGATGTGAAACGAAAACAATAAATCGTTTGGAAAGAAGCGAAATAACATGGAAATCTATAATAAGCTGGTACGCGATAAAATACCAGACCTAATTAAGAAAAATGGTGAAAGTTGTAAAGTTGAAATTTTAGAGCAAGAAGCTTTTATTGTAGCACTCAAGAAAAAGCTACAAGAAGAAGTCGATGAATACCTAACTTCACAGAATGAAAAAGAGGCTATTGAAGAGCTCGCTGACATTTTAGAGATTGTACATTCTTTGGCTCAGACACATCATCAAACCATGAATGAAGTAGAAAAAGTTCGACAAATAAAACGTGAAGAACGTGGCGGGTTTAATAAAAAATATTATTTAATTAGTAAAAATAAATAAAAAATAGGAGTTTAAAATGCCCATGGAATTAATCCACTTGGGCATTTTTCTCTTGCCAATATTCTAAATTTGTTAAGTTTTCTTTTAACATTAGTCGTAACTGTTCCTCATCAGATTCTGGATTCACACATACCTCGATTAATTCATCAAAATTATTGTGATCATATTAGTGTTTACCATCGACTGATAGCTTGTCTTAAAGTTAAAAGTTTTTCAAACATTTGTTTTGCGTAAAACTGTGTTTTGGTCTTAATTCTTTTAGTAATTCATTCATTTTCATCACTTTATCCTCCTCTTGTTACAATTATATTAATCCTATTAACTAAAATAAAAGCAATTAATAGCGGCGATAGAAAAAATTAGTAAAAAGTATTGCCTTTCAGATTTTTTATTTGTAGAAAAATTTTACAAAAGATAAAACTACAAAATCATATAAACTTCTTTGTGTTTTATACAAATTTCACTCAAAAGTTCTTCTTAAAAGACTTCAAATAACTCAAGTGCACTTCACATCAAATTGTTGATTTGTTCGGAATTGAGTATAATTTTTATTCGTATAATTATAATCAAAAAATAATTTTTTAATGGAAAACGCCTACAATATAAGATAGTCTAAAATGGTGTTGCCAATGCGTTTAAAAATGTTATAATGCCATGTATCATTAAAATTTGATTAGAGTTAGTGGATAGGGGAGTTAAAATGGCAGAGGTATTTTCAAGCAATTATTTTTACTTTTTTATAGTGATGTTGGTATATGGAATTGGCGACTTTTTAGGTGTAATAACGAAGGCAAAGATTTCTTCTGTTTTTGTTGTTATGTTTACTTTTCTCGTTTTATTTATGACAGGAATTTTTCCAGCCGATATTATTGATCGAGCAGGACTTAGCTCTATGGCAAGCATGTCTGCTGCTTTATTAATTTTTCATATGGGAACAACGATTAATTTAAAACAATTAATCAATGAATGGCGTACAGTCGTTACGGCCATACTATCTATGCTTGTGGTAGCATTAGTTGTTTTTCTATTGAGTCCAATTATTGGATATGAAAATGCAATTGTTGCTATTCCAGTTTTAAATGGTGGTATTATTTCAACTCAAATTATGAGTGAAGCAGCAATGGAAGCTGGCTTAGCAGTTCCAGCAGCACTAGCCGCTATATTATATGCGGTTAAGAAATTTGCTGGATCATACCCTGCTTCAATGCTTGGGGTTCGAGAAGCAAAAGATGTGTTAGAGAAATATCGTGCGAATCCAGATGATCCAATGTTTGCTGATGCTAGTAGTGATACAACAGATGGCAAAGTAGGTTTTGCAGACCGTTATCAAAAATATTTTACAGACTTTGTTTGTATTATGATTACTGTTTTCTTTGGCTGGGTATCTGTAGCTTTAGGAACCCTAATTCCACAAGTTAATATGTCTATCTGGGCTTTGGTATTAGGTGCTGTTTTAGGTTACTTTAATTTGGTACCTGCTCGTATTTTAGATAAAGGAAAATCTACTGGAATTATTTCAGTGTTAACGTATGCAGTAATTATCCCATCTTTAGCTAATATTAATTTAGAACAATTAGCAGACTTAGCTTTCCAAGTTATTGTGGTTTTAGTTGTTACAATTATTGCCTTGATTGTTTTCTTTGCAGTACTTCCAGGTTACAAAATTATCGGTTCAAAACCTCTAGCAGCCGGAGTAAGTTTAACACAATATCTTGGTTTCCCTGCAACGTTCTTAATTTCAAATGAAGTGGCAAAAGCTGTAACAGATGATCCAAAAGAACAAGAGGTTGTACTCAATAGAATTATGCCGAGTTATGTTGTTGGTGGTATGACGACTGTAACGGTCTTTTCAATTGTTATTGCAGGTATTTTTGTAAACTTCATCTAATAATAGAACGGGTAATAGAAAGGAATTTAAAAATATGAAATTTGATCCATATATGTATCGATATCCATCTCGCCGTAACTTAGTTTACGGAAAAAATGGCATGGTGGCTTCTGGAAGTCCTTTAGCTTCTCAAGCTGGTTTGGATATTTTGAAAAAGGGAGGAAATGCAATTGACGCCGCAGTTGCAACGGCTGCTGCTCTGTCAGTCGTAGAGCCTTCAGGGAATGGAATAGGCGGAGATAATTTTGCAATTGTCTGGTATGAAGGAGAAATTTACGGAATGAATTCCAGTGGATTTGCACCAGAGAAAATGTCTCGTGAAAAATTGCTTGAAAAAGGAGATTCCATTTCTTTATTTGGTTTAGATCCAGTTACTGTTCCTGGAGCACCGGGTGGTTGGGCTGCTTTATCAAAACGCTTTGGGAACTTACCATTGAGCGAAACGATGGAACCAGCAGCTGTTTTAGCTGAAGATGGTTTCCCTGTAGCTGCAAACGTAGCTGCTTTATGGAAACGATACTTCAGTATTTACGAAGGACAATTAGAACAGTATCCAGTCTTAAAAACTTGGTTTGACACTTTCTGTCCAGATGGTCGACCACTTAATGCAGGAGAAGTATTTAAATCACCAGCCCATGCTAAAACACTTCGCGCGATAGGTGAAACAAATGCAGAAGCTTTCTATAAAGGTGAGATCGCTGACGCAATTGATGCTTTCTCTAGAGAAAATGGCGGGCATTTACGAAAAGAAGATTTAGAAAAATATGAAGCAGAATGGATAAAACCATTATCGACAAATTATAAAGGTTATGATGTTTGGCAATTACCTCCAAACGGTATTGGAATTATCGTTCTGATGGCTTTAAATAACCTTGAACAGATGGAACTTCAAGGAAAAGATGATGTAGAAACTTATCATGCTCAAATAGAAGCCCTAAAATTAGCTTTTGAAGATGGTAATGCGTATATTGGTGATCCATCAGATAAAGACATTGATATTGATTTAGAAACACTTCTATCAAAAGAGTGGGCCAAAGAACGTACGGCTCAAATTACAGATCAAGCTATGGAGCCTAAACCCGGAGAACTTCCTGCAAGTGGAACTGTTTACTTCAACGTGGCAGATAAAGATGGAAATATGGTTTCTTTTATCCAAAGTTGTTACACAGGATTTGGCTCAGGTACTGTTGTTCCAGGTTACGGGATTAGTTTACACAATCGTGGAAACCAATTCTCTCTTGAAGAAGGACATCCGAATGAAATTAAACCAGGTAAACGACCATACCATACAATTATCCCTGGCTTCTTAACGAAAGATGGAGAAGCAGTAGGACCATTTGGTGTTATGGGTGGACCACTACAACCACAAGCACATATGCAAGTTGTAAGTAGTATGGTTGATTTTCATTTGAATCCTCAAGAGGCATTGGATGCTCCGCGCTGGCAATGGACTAGTGGAAAAACGGTTCAAGTGGAACCTTCCTTCCCATTCTATATTGCAGAATCTTTAAAACGCCGTGGACATGATATTCAGATTCTAAATGAAACAATCATGATAGGACGTGGTCAGATTATCTTGAAACAAGATGATGGCGTATATGTTGGAGCAACTGAAGGACGTACAGATGGTTATATTTCTGTTTGGTAAAAATATTTATTCATAGTGATAAAAAGCAGCCATTTTGATTGAATTCAAAATAGCTGCTTTTATTTTGTCTATATTTGTACAGTAAAAAAGTTAATTGGGTGTTATTCTTTAAAGAATAACTATTTTTTATAGTATGATTAAGACGGAAATTATAGATAGCTAAATGGATGATGTTTTACAAAAAAATGGAGGCTAGATAACGATGATGTGGAGGAGAATAGCCGATGAAAAAAGTGTTCCTTATTTTATTCCTATTGATTTTAGCTGGATGTGATTCGTCAACACCTGTATCACCCAATATAACCATTCAGCCTGATAATTTAGACAGAGATACCCTCATGGAAGAAACCGATCCTGAGCTTGTAGATAGTTTATGGGAATTTACTAGTTTGACGCAAGAGTTATTAGAGAGTGAAGACAATGAAGTTTACTCACCGTTAAGTTTATACCTTGCTCTAAGCATGTTGTTACCCGCTACTTCAGAAACAACTCATGACGAATTATTAGAAGGTTTATCTATTTCGTCAACTGAAAACTTTGAGGAAAACATTCAACCTTTATTGAAAAAGAATAATATTTTGGATGATGAAGAAGATTATGCGAGTTTATTAACAAATTCAATATGGCTACAAAATGATCGAGATGATTATGACGAAGAAATACTAGAAGTATTAGAAAATAGATATCAAGCCATGCATCAATTTACAGATTTTAAAAATGAGGAAAAAACTAAAGAACTGATTGAAGCTTTCATTGATGCACAAACAAATGGTTTCATTCAAGAATTAGATTTAAATATTGACTCAAGTACTACATTATTACTACTTAACACATTATATTTTAAAGATCAGTGGCAAGAACAGTTTAAACAAGAAACCGAATTTGAGTTTACGACCAAAGATGATAAGACAATAGAGGTCAAAGGCGTAATGAAAAAATTCGAAAATCCAAAATATTATGTAGAAGATGATTTAGAAATGGTTATGATTCCGTTTAGAAATGGTAATCAAATGTTATTTATTAAACCGGAAGACATCGCGCGTTTTTTTGAACAAGATAAAATTTCTGATATTCATTCACTACTTGAAAATTTGGAATATTCTGAAAATACAAGTGTTAATTTAACCATGCCTGAAGTTGATATTAGTTCAAATTTTAAGGAATTGAATAAGTTCTTGGCTTCACTTAGTTTTACAGAATTAATGAGTGATGCGCCTTACCTTTCATATATTGAAGGAGAAGAAACTGGAATGATTATTAATGATATTGTTCAACAGGCAAGAATAACTGTTGATCGTGAAGGTGCTGAAGCGGCAGCGTATACTTCGATCGGAGTGGAAGAGACCTCTATTCCAATAATTGAAGAAGAAATTGAAATGACTTTGGACCAACCTTATGTGATGGTTGTATTGTCACCTGAGTATATTCCTATGTTTGTTTCAACGGTAAATAATCCTGCAAGCGAATAATATATAGGTTTGTGTCTTGAAAAACTTAAGTAAGAAAAGAAAATCCATTCATAAATGAATATGCGAAAAGGAAAGGTTCCCTTAAAAAT
>Ga0209487_1002570_pt1 | contig 14710 bp, 12 predicted proteins | sample Poulit2012_FD_187524 | JGI IMG/M metagenome (GOLD analysis project Ga0209487, IMG submission 187524) | Agricultural soil microbial communities from Georgia to study Nitrogen management - Poultry litter 2012 (SPAdes) (version 2) | ecosystem: Environmental > Terrestrial > Soil > Agricultural land... | reverse complement strand
AAAAAACTTATTACATGCTGTTTATCATCGCCTTAGAAAAACTGATTCCAAAATTAAATTCCTTCCTACTACTGGTATTAAGGTTACATAACAAAATAATAATGTTAAGTTTATTTTGATTTTAAAGATTTTTAACTCTATAAAATTAACAGTTCTCACCTATTTTATGTAATAACTATTCCTTCCCTCACCATTCAATTCAGCCATATAGCCTTGAATTGTCTTTAATTGCCTTGTAGTATATCCCATTTTTTTGCGATAGTATTTTGTATCTTCCCCTGGACGCTCATTAATAAATTTTGAAAGTCTATTCATTTCTTTAATGTCAAATTGTGTCTTATGTATGATAAATCTACCGGTAAAATCACTCAAGTTTATCCTTTCAATTTCATCATTTCCTCCATTCCATCTATATAGCACTATTTTACGATGGAGTTTCTTTAGATTATCATTATGTATTAAAAATCGGTATATCAAATCATTTTTTACTAATCTAGAAATACTATTTGAACGATTCAAGCCATTATAACGTCCTTCTAACAAAAATATAATTATTCCCATAAATACATCTATTAACTGTAGTGGTATACTCTCTTGTGAACAAGCCTGTTTTACCATTTCTATTTTATAACCTTTATTCCGATATGCTGAATGGGCATTCATCTGCTCGGCTAATTTAGTTTCTAACCTTATTTTTTCGTACTCACTATTCTTATCTATTGTTATATGTACATGCCTTTGATATTCCAAATGCCTTGTCAGTCCATAGAAGAGTCTTTCTGGAATTTTCACATAAAACAATTCTCTAAGTTGAGTTAACGATATATTCATTTGATTTGCTATTTGTCTAGCACTCTTCTTATCAATGATCATTAGATTAATACTTATCTCTTGCTCTAGAGCATAATTTAATATCTTAAAATACTTTTCAAAATATGTATCACTTGTATAATCCACGAAATGAAGTTCACTTTTTGTAGTTAATCCTTTATTTATCTGTTGAATTCCCTTGACCAATTTATCTTTCGTAGGAAAATTAATACCTAAAGCACCATAATATGCATAATTACCTATCGGTTGATCCAGTTTAATTGATTCATCAAAGTATATTCCGTAACTCAAAGTACCAATCCCCCATAAGTAGATTAATTTCCTTGACTGGAAATAATATGTATATTATAATAAAATTCACATAAATTAGAAATAAGCTATCTCTTTCCCCGCTACCATTTGCAGGGCTGGAATAGCTTTTAAACGCCCTTTCCCCGCTATCATTTGCAGGGCTGGGGTGTTTTTTAATTGCTAAACATTGCATGTTGGTTTACAAAAGCTATTTTAATTTAGATTTTTCTAAATTAATAAATACGATATTTTAATTCTGCACCGTTTGAACATGACCTTAGCAAATCAAGGTGATCTCTGTTAGGTTTAAGATTACAGTTATTACTTTTTTATAAACTCCTTAAACCACTTAACTTGTGCAGGATCCTTTTCGTCGATAACTACTTGCCCATGTACTACTTTTAAATGTGGAATATTTTTAATATGATAATTATCGTTCAGTTCAGAATTGTTTTCGGTAAATTCTCCTTTGATTTCTTTCCCGTTATTACACATACAAATCCCACCCTTCTAAATATGTAGACATGTGAAGAAAATAGAAAAAGTAATATAAGTCGATTTAATTTCTTAATAACATAGTAGTTATACTCCAAAATAACGAGTAATTTCGTCATAATATTTCTAATTCTTTCGACTTCAAAGGTATATTTAATTTTTCATCTTGATATTTATTCTTTTCTATTTACCTTATGTTTGGTTTTAAACTCCCATATTAAATCATTAATTTATTTGTATTCATACTAAGATAAAAGAAATGGATAAACGACTTAAACATGCTGCTTTACCGCATCTTTCTCAGGTTGTCTTATTTAGTATTAGAGTAGGCATTTGTAATAATTATATGGCAGTAGCAATTTTATCTAATTTTTTCTCCAAATTTAGTGATTTTATTTAACAAGTGCAAATTTCTTTTAACCTGTACCATTGTAATATGGATAGTATATATCTATAAAGAATCCTAAATCCCTACTTGGAATGTGTCCAAACTTATTTTAAAAAGTGCCTGTAAAGTATACAGACACTTTTCAAATTAAATCTTCGCAACTAATCCTTCAAATTTCTTATAGTTCACTTTAACACCATCATCTAGATCGATTTCGATTTGCATATCTGCCATATGGTGTAATTTTTCATCGTATTTCTTTAGTTCACCAATTTTCTTTTCAACGTCTCTCAAGTCTCTCCTAGCATCACGGATTTCTTTTGCTGTTCCGTCGCCCTCAATTACGGAATGTAAATCTTGTTTCATAGATTCATATCGTGTTTGCACGTCGTGTAAATAGTCTGTACGAATTCTAGATAAAGTTGTTTTATCATAACGATGCATATAGATTAAGCAATTAAACGCTTTTTCTTTCCCTGAAGTAAATAGCCAATAAATTGGGTGCTTTTTATATGTTTGAATATGATCTTTATAAAAGTTATTTAAAAAGTAACGTCGAATTGCTTCACGTGCAGTTTCATTCTTTCTTCGACCAATTGCATCGGCAACAAACTGTAGATTCTCTTCTAACGTTTCGGAGCCGTACGTTACTTTAACAAATTCTATAAACCTAGTAACAATATCATCTTCAAAATATGCTCCTGGTAAAATTGGTAGAATGTTATTGTCATCTGCAGGGAATGTTTTATATTGAGTTGGATCAAATTCCCCCCCAGCATAAATTAAGCCATCTTCGTCTAATGAATATCTACCAAATGTACAGCCAACTGCATAGGAAATAAAGCTTTTAATGTCACGTTCTAGATCTGCTTTACGGACTGTTACGTCCTTTTCGTCTACATCAGGAGTGAGTTCATCTTGTAACCCATAAGTTTCTATAAAAATTCGATTCAGTTCTTCTTCGTTTTCTTTAAGTTGATAAAATTGCTTTTCAGCAAAGCCATCCCATTGTTTAAAGGAGATTTCAATTGAGTTTGCTGAAAATTTTAATAAAGGGTGTTTTTCAAAGTCCCATGATGTTTCAAATGAATCCCAATCATCTTTAGAGATCGTAATGTTATTTTTAACCATATTCTCAATAAAACTTGCATTACTTTCATTTAAAATTATTGGGATTGCTTTAAGGTTCCCTACTTGAATATTCATAGTGGGATTAATGTAATTAATCACATAGTCACCTATATGAGAGTTGATAACTCCAGCATAATATAGCATGTTTTTTGTCGATCTTAAAGTTGGACTACCAGAATCAAACAGGGAATTTTTGGGTATAAATCTGATACTGATGCTTTTTGTTACTTTGGAACAACTTAATACTTCCTTAAAATACATATTTTGTCCTTGTAATCCGGAATTAGATGCATTCTTTATCGCTTCCCCGTTATTTTTCCAATTAATAACCCAATCCATATTTCCATACCACTTTCTAAACTCTCCTCCTTTGTGATGCGGATACCACTTATAGCCTACTTTCGCTTTACCAAACGAAAAGGAGTTCTCATCAATTTCAAACCAATATTTTAAAAACTTTTTATTATTTCCTGTTTTAATTCCCTCTGAAATGGTTGATTTAAGACCTAAATTATCCCCTTTAACATAAGCATTAATAATATTTTTACTAATCCAATATGCAATTGGATTACCTGGTATTTTATTAAAGTTTTCCTGATAAAACTTGTAACGAATAGAAACTGTTGGTTCTTTTATAGCAGCTATTGTATTAAGCCTTTTGTCTGCCGCAGTCCTTTCATCAACTAGTCTAAAATAAGTGCCATTTATATCTTTAACATTAGAATTTCGCATTATATAAGCAGTAGATTGAACAACTTCTCCACCAATTTCTTCAAATGTTCTTGGTCCTAAATGCAACATTGTATCTATAAATTTGTTTTCAATAATTTTCATTCGTAATTTTTCATAACTTGACAAAAACATCCATGAATGCTGATTTATCATTGCATAAAAACCATTTTTCTTTAGATTTTGCTCTATTTCCATAAATGCCGCAAATAAATCAGATTTTGAATCTGGATAGTTCTTTTTTACATAGTCCGATAATTCTTTATTATTATTTGGATTCATGTACGGAGGATTCGTAACCGTAATTTCATATTGTTGTTCCATAATTTCCACTTGTCTAATTAATTCGGGAATTAGGTGTATGATCTTCTCTCTTTTTTGATCATCTAACCAATTTTCAACCGGTTTTGATTCTACCTCATTTAATCTTTCTTTTATCGTGTTAATCTCTGATGAATCAACTTTTAATAATGAACCTATTGTTTTTGCGTGTTTAAATTGTTTGATAAATTCGAATACTTTATCGAAGGTTTTTCCTTCATTTTCACCTGCTAAGTATTGAATATCTTCTATTGATAAATTGTTAGTTTCTTGAATGGAAACTAGCTTCAGTTGCAAACCATCTCGTTCAATACTTCGCAAAAAACGTTTGTTGTATTCTAAAGCTTTCATTACAACGGAAAAACAAGCCAATTGATAGGCACGATCATCAATGTCTAGTCCATATAAGTTATTTTCAATAATTAGTCTTGGTATATCTCTCTCCATATATCCACACTTACTATAAATCTCAAATAAAACATCAAACATGTAGACAAGAATATGTCCACTACCCATAGCTGGATCGAAACATTTAATCTCTTCCACATTTAATTCTTTATTTATATATGGTGCAATTTTTTCATCAAAATCTTCTTGTTGGTGTTCAATATAGAACTGCCATTTGGAGGTTAAATCTTTATGCTCTGGATGTGCCTCCATCCAATATCTTCCAAGGGAGTTTTGCACCATATATTGTACAATCCAGTCAGGTGTAAAAAGCTGTGTAACAAATGGAATCTCTTCTGGTTTATATTTTTTCTTCGCTTTAAAAACACGGTCTTTCTCTTCTTCAATATAAAATTGATATATCCATCCGATAATTTCAATCTTTTCCCAATTATCCTCTGGAATAACTTCTTTATCCGTTATTACTCTGACAAATGAATCCGCACCTAATAACCCTTCAGGGAAAAGGATTGCTGTATAATCTTCAATCGTTTCAAACATAAATGGTAAATAACGATTTAGATCATTACAATGGAGTTTAATTAAGTATTTAAATAGTTCATCCGTATTGTTCTCCATTTTCAGGTCATAAACATATTGTTTATCGATGTCTAAATCGAGTGATAATGCTTCTTTCATCATATCTGGTTCGGTACTATATCCTTTTTCCGAAGATAGTACACGAACTCTTGTAGGTAAGTAATCATTTACTTCCATAAATCGCAATGCAACAAAACGGTTAAACCACGTATAAGCTGTCTCTTCGATGACCCGTTCAAAGCCAATTTCGTCAATACGTGCAATTAATTTATTTCTTTGTTTTCGTTCTATATCTGAAAGCTGCTTTCCATTAATATAGAAGGCATCAGAACTTTCTACTGATGCTTCTTCTATTTTATCTTTTGTGATCCCTATTTTTCTCGCTTGTAACTCGACTCTCTCGATTAATTCTCTACGAGCATTTGTAGCAAAATTCCTCAATGCCGATTTATTCAACATATTCACCCTTAATCAATAAATTCTATTTCTTTATTTTCCTTAATGATCTGTTTTAATTTATTAGCTAATGTTTTTACGTACTTATCAACGTCTTCTTCAGTTGTTAATGTTTGGACAGTTATTAATTTAGATATTTTGACGGCTTCTTTCTGTTTTGTTGGTTTTACTAAAACTTGTGGTTTCGATGCATCTTTGATCTGTTGTTGTTCTTCCTCTTTCCGACGACGCCAGTCTGCTATTTCATTTTGAATTTCTTTTATCATTCTTTGTTTATAGGATTGACTTTGCGTGATCGTTGCATCAACTTTATAAATATCAGTGTAAGTCTCTAATTCCGAAAGAAAAGCATCATATTGTTGTTTAACTCGTGCTTTCGTTTCATCAGATACCCCATACTGGCTTGTTTGTAAAGAAACTTCATCATAATCAAGAATTACTTTTTCTTTTGCTTCTGCTTTTTTCGAATCTAAGACAGATGCAATTTCTTCCTCCAATACAAGTACAAGCTCAGGAATATCTTTAATTTTTCCATATGGAATTGGATCCTCCAAAATTCCTTGGAGTTGATCCATCGCTTTTTCTACTTCTTCCGTATTTACATAATTTTTTACATCTACATATTTTTCAATTGCTGCTAATCCATTGTCAAACAAATTTTGTTGATTCGTTGTAAAAAAGCTTTTTATATAATATATATCGTCAAACCAAGTTGCTAAATCATCTTCCATTTCTTGATATCGATTAAAGAAGGTGAGGTTATCGATACTTTTATCAAATTGATTAAAATACTCTAATCCTTTATCGAGTAGCGACATTCCAGGATATTTACGACCTTGATACATTGCTTTATATTGTTTAATTTCGGCAATCTTCTCGTCTATTAATCCTCGAATATCTTGAATAAGTCCATCTTCATCATTCGCTAAATCACGTGTATCAAATAAGTCGCGAACACTCCGTCGCACCAACCTGATTAAACTTTCGTCTACTTTTTGACGAAGTGTAATAATCCCTTTATCTGCTTCTGAAGTCTTTGTAAATACGGTCATTAATGTATTTACATCTTCATCCGGCTCTAGATATTCTGCATTATAACGAAGCCTTATTCTTTGTTCTTTTAATAATTCTGCAATAATTCTAGCAATATCTAATTCTCTCCACCCATAAGGAGCTTGACTGAAGCGATCGTAAAGCACTTTTACACGGATTTGTTTATTTGTTTCATTTTGCAGCCTTATAAATTCATCAATAAGTTGAATTGCTTGTTTATTAGGTTCTTCCATTGCCGTTCTATCTAATGTAATTTGCTTATTATCTGCCAACAAATATGCTTTCAAATCACTTTCCTGATACGTAAATTCCTTCACATGGGGGAGTTGAGTATACGTGTTTTCCACGAGAGATTTTAATGCACTATTCATTTTTTCACGGACTGTTGAACCAGTTACATCTATTACATTCCCATTCATAAAAAATGTAGCATTCTTTATCGCATCTTCTAACAAATCTTTGCCACGACGACGTCTCTCACGTGCTTCCGCTTGTTTGTTGTTTAAAATGTTTTGAATATTTTCAGGAAGTTGTGTGATATTACGGCCTTGACGGTAATCATCAATTTTTAATGCCTCTTCAACTTCCTCTACATAAGCACCATCTCCACCAAGACGGACAATAACTTCACTTGAGTCACTTGACATCATCATTAATCCCTGTTCTGAACTATTATAGTGTTCAGATAGTGGAGATAAAATTGTAACACCTATACTAGATGTTTGGGGACCATAATTTTTTTCATCCATTTTTTGATTAAACGAAAAGTCGTACATCTTTGAATAACTATACTTTCTAACATGGTATAAGTCTTGGTAAATGTATTCAGCTAGTTCCCGTTTTAATCGATCTTCTTCAACAGATAATGCTTTTATTTCTCGATTAATGTCTTGCTCATCATCCGTTAGAAAGATATATTCTTCACCGTTTTTTTGGATTAGTGTTTGACTAATAAGCTTTCTGAGTGAAGCATTAATTTTTTCTTTTAGTTTTAATTTATCTTCATCAACATGAGTTACCATTAATGTGGCAATGTTATCAATATTTGCTGGTATCTCTTTTACATACTTAATCATGAATAATACTTTTAATAGTTCATTATGAAAAGTGTCATCTTGAAGTGCTGGATTATGTGCTGCTCCTTCAATGACACGGCTAACAACTGGTTGCAAAAATTCTTGTATCGTATCGTAAAAAGCATAGAATGGAATAAGCGTTCCTTCTTTTTCATTCATAAATCGCATACCAGATTCCCGATACGCCGAAAGCATAGAACGTTCCCCTTCTGAAATATGTTTTTCAGATGCGCTATGTTTACGGATTTGTTCAAATACCTTTTGTAATAATGTAAATTGATACGGAATGAATGGATAGACATCGGCAAATTCTTTTCCATCATTAAAACCTCTTAAATCAGCAGTACTGTCACGAAAGCTTATGAGATTTCTTAGTATAGCTCCTTTATCAGGAAACGTTGCTTGAAGTTTATCTACTGCAACTTCTTTTTTCTCTAATATACGTTTTTGAATCACTTCATCAACCGAAACAGATGAAAGTGAAAGACGTGTATCAAATCTACCTTGAATCCGTGAGAAGTCATCCCCTTTTACTTTAACAACAGAGTCGATACTTTCTTGGGAAGTTACCATTACCCAAGCACGACCTTGACAGACGGCACCAAGGTTTTCTGTTACTGTCTGTAGATTTAACATCAAGTCACGACGATCACCAATATATTGTCCAATCTCATCAATTAAAAAGACCAAGTGAAAATTTGGATCTTTATGATCAATATATTCCTTAACCTCTTGTGCAAATCTTTCGATACTAATTTCAATATTACTTGTCCCTAGACTAAGCCAATTATCGATTGAATCTTCTGTCATTTCTGTAGATTTTAGTAATGCCTCTTTGACAAAATGAGTATCGAAGGCAAATGAGTTTCGTCGATCTACCCATGGCTCTTGTGCAACTTTTTCATATGCTTGTTTGTATGTTTCTAATAGCCCATGTCGATCTAAATATTTCTCTAACTCTGCAACAACAGGATTGTTCCCATAATAACCTTGATGTTCATTAAACACTTTCATCAGTACACGGAGTATAGCATCATCTTTTGACTTATTTCCTAAAGGACTTTTTGAATCAATATTAAATAAAATAGTTTCTGTTGGAACGTCTGCTACTCGTTGCATATTTGCATAAACAATAGGATCTGAAATTTTATCCTCAAAATAATCGACTGGATGCTTACCAGCCACTTCTTTATTTTCTAATAAATAGGAAAGAATCTTAAGGAAATGGGATTTACCTGAACCAAAGAACCCGGAAATCCATACTCCTACTTTATCTGTTTTTCCATCTACTCCTCTTAAGTAATTTTCATAAAATTTAGAGAAATGGCGATGTAATTCACGAGTAACTACATATTCTTCTAATTCTTGTTTTATGTCGGCTTCATTTGTTTGATCTGCCTTAATTACTCCTCGTATATCGCGATCAATGTCTTTGAGAAACATATCTTTTAATAGCATTCAAATTCCCCCTTATTTATTATCTATTAATTGAAAGGCTCGATAATAGTTATCATCAGTGAATTTTCCAAATAGATTTAAAGACTGTCCATCATATTTTCCAGGATAAAACATAATGACTGGTATTCTATCAATTCTTTCCTGAAGTCTATTTAAAATAGTATGTGAACGAACAATCGGGTAAATTTTACCTACCCCTGTGATAAAAACGACATTATGGTCATTGATCTTATCTTCTATTTTATCTAGGAATATATCTGAATTTGCAAATTCGGACAATGCATCAAAAAGGAACTCATTCCCTTTTTCTCTTTCCATATCAAATATTTGATCGTAAATTCGTTTTTCTTTAGCAATAGTTAAAAACATTTTATATAAATCGAACTCAATAATACGACGATTGGAATTTTCTCTACCAAACATTCTTTTCAATGAATTGATTTCATCTCGAACAATAAGCTCGTGTTTCGGATCGTAGTCAAAAATATAGAAACTTATTTCATTTCCCAAACCGCGTCCTTCTATAAATGAATCGTCCGATATTTTTTCCTTTATTTTATCTAGCCTTTTGTTTATGTTAGCCATATTATCCCTCGTATTCTCCCATTGCTTTTACGTATACTGCATCCCCAATTTTTATCAAATATTCTTTTAACTGATCGTCTATTAAAGGCCGTCTAAGTTCACGGGCTTTTAAATCCATTAAAATATCAACTTCAAGTAATATTTTTAAAAAAGCACTTTGCAATCTCTTAACCGTTGATTCAGCGAGATTATGGATAAAAACTGATTGCTCAGCTTTATTCGCAAAAAACAAATTGACTTCTTTTCGTTCCAGTGCATCTCCCGGATGTTGTAATTTTTCTCCAATAACTTCTGACATAAATTCAAAAAATAACTGATCTGTTTTCATAATTGTATATAAATTAATTATCTTAACTGTGCGAAGCTCTTCTGTATGAACCATCTGTTTTAAGTGATCATCCAAAGTATCTACCCTGGTGAGCAAATAAGGGAATGACCTTTTTAAACTAGCTAATTTATTATATTGAAATAAATTTTCATCAATTACTTTAATTCTAATTTCTTCATTGGAGTAACCTTTTAATTGTAAAGATACAATTTGTTTAAATTCATACATCATAAATCCAGCACCGGTAAGTACGGTAGAATATTTTTCTTTCGACAATGAAATCAACCTTTCCATTAAACTAACATATTAGTTCTTAGTATTAATTATATCTATATTTTATCGTTAATATAAGCCTTAGGCAATTTCATTGTAGAGATTTGGATTTGATGTATAACATCTGTCCTTAGGTTTTATTGGGTTATTAACAATATTATTGGAAATATAAATTATCCTATTATATTTTAGGAGGAGATTTTATGAGATCCTTGATACTTTCCTTTGTTACATGGAAGAAAGATTCAGATCTGATTGCTTTAGGGTGATATCCCAACAGTATATCAACTGTACTTGATGGATACCCATGATCAAGCATTATTTTAGCAAAAGTATATCTCAAGGATTGTGGTGATATGTTTTTAGAGATAGTTGTTCTTTTCACTATATTATCTAACTCTCTTTGTATCCCCCTATGGCTTAATTGTCGGTAGGGCCTCCACTCAGTAATAAAGAGGTACTTCAAATCATCTTTTCAGTTTGCTAAATATTTTTGCATATATTTTTCCAGGTTTTCTGTTATGAAAATATACCTTTCTTTACCTATTGAAGGTAAACTAATAATTTTATCAGACCAATCTATATCACTCAATCTAATATCGCTTACTTCAGCTAAACGGCATCCCGTGGAAAGAAAAAATCCCAGTAAAGCTCTTTCCCTTAATGTTTTACATGCATTTCGAAGCTTTATAATTTCAACGTTACTTAGAGCATTATTCCCTATTTTTTGAAACTTAAATGGTTTGATTTTTTTAATTGGATTAGTTTGGACAATGCCTTCATCAACAAGCCAGTTAAAAAAAACATTTAAATTACCTCAAATTTTCTCCATAGTTGTTCTTCGCTTTACAGAATAATAGTCCTCCCTATATATAAGGAACTCTTTAATATTGCTTACATCAATTTCCGTAATTTTGGTTTCATTAAAGAAGTTATGAAAAATACGAAGGTCATTGTTATATGAATCTATTGTTAAATTTGACAGACCTTGCCTTTTTTTATAGTCAATGAATTTCCGTACATTAAATTCTACATATAGTTCCAAATTATCTTTTGCAATATCACCTCTAATCCATCCCCTGAAATGATATTCAGCTTCATCTTTCCTAATAAATTCTTGAATAATTAATAAAACCTCAGTAGATATTTGGTTTATATTTTCTACAATACTTACTAAATTTGACATTACTTTCTCTTTAAATAGTTTATAATTTTCAATACAAGGATTTTTAATTTCATGTTCATAGACTTTCAATTCAACGTCAGCACTTTTTTTATCGGCTAATAACTGCTCATTTAGTACAATTGCAAATACTGGAATATTATTTTCTAATGCAAATTCATACTCTAAGTGAGTGTAACTCTTTCCACTATTTGGCTCAATACTCCCATATCTTCCACCAAGTATTAACATTAACAAGTCCGAATCTTTAATCCATTCTTTTATTATTTCCCATTGAGTTTTATCACTTGGGACAAACAATTCCATCCCAGCGGGAATATGTCTAGATCTAAGTATACCTTCAACTGCTTTTTGCCTTTCATTAACTAAATCTATGTAGTTGATGAAACAAATACTTGTAACTTTTTATCCAATTTATTCACTCCCACTATGATCTACTAATAAAATTATCGTTGAACCAATTAGTTGAAACACTTTTATTAGTATAGTAGAACAATATTTACTATTAAATCAAAAAAACTTTTTTCAGTATTATGGCAGAATTGGATATATTCTGTTAAATAATTTTATTATTGATATAAAATTTATAAATAAACTTTATCATATAAACCCTTATTGCTTACGTTGATATAGTTAAATAAATCCAAATTATTAAAATTTTCACTAGATTGTTAATGTACATTAACAATTTTTTTAATAACATTCTATTATTATATTACAAAAAATATAGTCTTTATGTTAATATACCAAAAGAACTAGATTTTGGGCAGGGAACATCAGTTTGATTTTCATTTTTTTGTCTTTCTGGGTATTAATTTTTACGTTTTTGTATAAATTTTTATTGAGAAATTCAATTTTGACTCTTATTTTGTTGTTTGAATATAATTTATGGCTCCCTTTTAGGCAGGTTCCACAACATTTGTGGTAAGATAAATGATGTATGTATTTTTAAAGGAGCTTTACTTACATGAGTGAAACAAACAACGATTCAAATTTTGATACGAGTCAATGGTATGCTATTTTTGCAGGATGGCTTTTCGTCCCTATTATCATAGCCTTTATGAGACTACTCGGGGCAATCATCATGGTTATCTTTGTTAATCCAAGTCAGATTACTGGATTAGAGCTCACGATCTATTATGGGGACCTTATCAGCCTCCCAATTCTCATACCTACTTTTATTATGTTATTTTTGCGAAAACGATGGTTTCCAATTTTGATAATCATTTATTTTGTGACGAATGCTATTTTAACTGTTACTTATTATATAAAAGGGCATAATTTAGATGTATTTCAGCTAGTCATGAGTTTAATTTGGATTGTATATTTTATTCGCTCTAAACGCGTAAAAGCAACGTTTACAGCATAACGTATCCTTTTTTCTATTGCGAATAGCTTTCTGTATAAATGGTACACGTAATTATAATCAAATAAGTAGGATAATATTTTATGGACCATGTATAATGCTGCTACGTCCTTTTAAGCTGCATATTTAATTAAATAAGAAGATGTATTAAACTGGAAGACATTTTCCCGACTCTAACAATTAAAGAAACTCAAACAAAAATAAACCCCGATACCGTGTCGGGGTAATGTTAGTATATCTTTTTAATTTCTGCAATAGCTTATTATAAATTCACAAATTCCACCTAACACCAACAAATCATACCTATTCTGCGATAAAAAATTTGACTCCTACAGGTGTGTCTTCACAATGGGAAATTTTTGGACTTTTTATTATTTCATAAATATACCAAAAATCACCAGCACAACCCGATGTGTGTAAAATAAATACAATCCAAAAGACTGAACCATTTAAACCAAATAAGTATAGCAGAAAAAGATTACAGTATTTAAAACAAATGGCGCAATTATAATAATAAAAAAATGTTGTTTCGTATATATTTCTCCCGGGTTTGAAGCATAGAGCATTCCTTTTGAAAACCCATACTTAATTTTCGCTTTTGATTTGGAAAAAATGCGAAAAAACATTCCATGAATTAATTCATGTATTAGTAAAGAAACTAGAAATATTCCTACCACCCAAAAGTAACCCGATATTGAAAAGTTTAAATGAATTTCTCCGAATATAATAAGATTAAGAAATAATGCAATGATTGATGTAACTACTAGTATTACTAAACTAAATAAATTGATTTTAACGTATAGATTTTTATCTCCCAAAATATTCAACTCTTTATATAGCTCCATGTATGACCCCTTCTTAAATTTTTTAATTTAAATGGCTAATGGTTAAGTTTGATACAGTTCTCATTTTTCAGTTGATACTAAAGTTATCCACTTTAATTTTCCCACAAAGAATTCTTTCTTACAAACAGCTCTTTTCTATATAATCATTCAATGCTTTATCTTGTGCTAAACATATTTATAGCAGTAGTTCATATTCTATTTTTAAGCTTTTTATTTGATTTATATTACTGTAAAGAAAAGCATAACTGTTATTCTACCAGCATTGAATATTAGTCATTGTTGGCAATCAAACCACCTATCCATAAACTACTTAAAATTATCACGATTGAATTCCAATTACAGTCCCTAGTGAAATTAAAAATACTAACTGTTTTCCTCATGTACTCATATCTTATAAAACAGAATGTACGTAAAGGTCTGACTGATGTTTTTATTATAAATAATAGCAAATAGATTCGAACGAAAGTTCCAATATTTTACCACTTCACTTCTTTCAAGATCAGCAATAAATTTTTGATGAGATGAAATAAAAAATTCGCAAAATCTTATTTCTCCATCATAAAACTTTATTATCCCTATTCTCTAAATATGAAGCAGATTTATATTTTACTATTATTGTAGACTTTTTTTGGAATTAAATATCTCTTTCCTAAACAAACACATTAATAGTATAGCTCCCATAAAAAATCCAACCGAAATATCAGGGATAAGCCCTTTTAACAAAGCAAAATGACCCTAGCCAGTGACTAGGGTCGATATTTAAATTTTCTATGAAACGATTTTGCTTTTTTTCATTGATGTCTGTTCATTGTTGTCTACATGTAAGATTAATAACATAGAAGTGCAACTTCATTCCGTTTATCGCGGTTCTACAATTAACTTAATTGCTGTTCGTTCTTCATTATCAATTAAAA
>Ga0209487_1002569_pt1 | contig 14712 bp, 14 predicted proteins | sample Poulit2012_FD_187524 | JGI IMG/M metagenome (GOLD analysis project Ga0209487, IMG submission 187524) | Agricultural soil microbial communities from Georgia to study Nitrogen management - Poultry litter 2012 (SPAdes) (version 2) | ecosystem: Environmental > Terrestrial > Soil > Agricultural land... | reverse complement strand
TGCTGCCGGGTCAGGAGTCCGCTTTGGTCGGGTGGCGGAACTGGCGGAAATCGGCGGGGCGCTTTTCCAGGAAGGCCATGATGGCCTCGACGTTTTCCGGGGAGCCGGCGAGCCGGGCCATGGCCTCTTCCTCGGCCTCGATGGCGTCGGTCAGAGCCGGTTCATGGACTCTCTTCAGCAGCTGCTTGGTCGCCTGCAGGGACCGGACCGGCCACTGGGCTATTTCCCGGGCCTTGGCCTGGGCCACGGCCAGCAGCTCGGTCTCGCCCACCGCCGCCGTGGCGATACCGGTCGCCACGGCCCGGGCGCTGTCGATCCACTCGGCCGTGAAGAGCAGCTCCGCCGCCCGACGGCTGCCGATCCGGGCCTGCAGCAGCTGGGAGCTGCCGAACTCCGGCACCAGCCCCAGGCTGACGAAGGGCAGTCGCATGCGCAGCAGCTGGCCGACGTAGACCACATCACAGTGGAGCAGCAGGGTGGCTCCACCCCCCACCGCCACCCCGGTGGCTGCGGCCACCAGCGGCTTGTCAAAGGCCGCCAAGACCCGGGTGCAGCTGGCAAAGGGATGGTCGGCATCGGCCTCGGCAAATTCACTGAGATCGGTCCCCGAGGAAAAATTGCCCCCGGCACCGGTGACCAGCACCACGGCGACCGCCGGGTTTTCCCGGGCCTCGGCGATGGCATCCCGAAAAGCCGCCCACTGCTCTACATTGAAGGCGTTTTTCCGCTCCGGGCGGTTCAGGGTCAGCTGCAGGACACCGTGGTCGTCCAGGCGCTGCAATACCGTTTCGCTCAAGGTCAAGTCCTCCCCAGTGGAATCATTCTACAAAGTGGGTGACGGCGGCCACATCGCGGTCCATGCGGCAGCGGTTGGCGGGCTCCGCCTCGTCGACAAAGCCCAGGGAAATGCCAAACAGCAGCCGTTGCTCTGCCGGCACGCCCAGCTCCTCGCGCACGATGCCCGCGTGGAAACCCAGGGCCGTCTGGGGACAGCTGCCCAATCCGTGGGCGGCGAGGGCCAGCATCAGGGTCTGGGCATACATGCCCACATCGGTCGCCTCCCGCAGGCCAAAAGGCTCGGGCAGAAACAGGAAGGCCACGTGGGGGGCGCCGAAGAACTCGAAGTTGCGCAAGAAGGCTGCGCCCCGGGCGGCCTTGTCTTCCCGGGCGATGCCCATGGCCTCGTACAGCCGGGCGGCGGCGTCGACCTGGCGCTGGCGGTAGATGCCCTCGTAGCTGCCTTCATAGGGGAAGTCCATATCGAACTCTCCCTTCGCCAGGGCCTCGGGGAGGCGGCGGCGCAGGCGCTCCAGGGCCTGGCCAGAGGCCACGTGGACCTGCCAGGGCTGGGTATTGCAGTTGGACGGCGCCCGGGCCGCCAGGGCAAACACCTCCTCCAGGGTCTGCCGCGGCACCGGCCGGGGCAGAAAGCCCCGCACCGCCCGGCGTCGGTGGATCACTTCAGCCAGGGCGTGCGCGCAGTCGCTCTGTGTGGCGGCCTCGGTCATGGTCAGCGCCCCCTGAAGACGGCGGGGCGTTTTTCCTTGAACGCCTTCATGCCTTCCCGGGCATCCTCGGTGGCAAAGATGGGCCAGCCCAGCTCGTCGGAGCGGGCCATGGCCTCCTCCTCCGCCAGGTGTTCCTGGTGCTCCCGGAGAGAACGGGTGACGGCGCGCACCGCCAGGGGGCCGTTGGCACAGATGGCTGCCGCCATTTCCCGGGCGCTCGCCAGGGCCTCTCCCCTGGGCACGACGCGGTTGATCAGCCCCCAGTCCAGCGCCTCCTGGGCGGTGACATGGCGCCCGGTGAGCAGCACTTCAGCCGCCAGGCAATAGGGGATCTGGCGGCGCAGCCGAATGGTGGAACCCGCCATGGGGTAGAGGCCCCGGGCCACTTCGGTGACTCCGAAGACCGCGTCCTCCGCCGCCACCCGCAGGTCGGTACCTTGCAGGATCTCGGTGCCCCCGGCCAGGGCGTACCCTTCCACGGCCAGCAGCAGGGGCTTGGTGGGGCGCTGATCGCGCAGCAGGGCCTGCCAGTGAAGATTGGGCACTTCCTTCATCAGGGCTTCAATTTCCTGCTGGCCCTCGGCATCGCCCCCCTCGGTGCCCGCCTTGAGGTCCATGCCCGCACAGAAGGTTTCGCCCCGGGCGGTGAGGATGGCGCAATATAGCTCGTCATCGTCATCCAGCAGGCGCCAGGCCCGGTACAGACCCACCAGCATGGCCGGGGTAAAGGCATTTCTGGCCTCGGGCCGGTTGAGGGTGACGATCAGCACATTGCCATCGCGCTCGACAATGCAGTTCTTGGTGCTGATGGGCAGCTCCACCATGGTCACATCTCCATTCCTTCAAAACCCTTCTCGGCGGTCAGCGCCCACGGTAGCGCGGCGGACGCCTTTCCTGCCAGGCCCGAGGGCCCTCCCGGGCATCCTCCGAAGCCATGACCTCCCTCGCCAGGGCTTTCTCCAGGGCGAAGGCCTCGGCCAGGCTCAGGTCGACGCCCTCCTCGACGCTGCGCCGGACGGCGGCCACGGCCAGGGGGCCCTGGGCGGCGATCTTCGACGCCAGCTCCTGCGCCCGGTCCAGCAGTGTCTCGGGCGCGACCAGGTCGTTGACCAGCCCCCAGTGCCGGGCCCGCTCGGCCGACATCGGCTCGCCGGTGAGCAGCAGCTCCAGGGCGATGGCCCTGGGCAGCTGGCGGGGCAGGCGCGCCATGGCCCCGCCGGAGGGGACGATGGCCCGCTTGATCTCGGGCAGGGCGAAGTGGGCCGTGGGCACGGCCAGCCTCAGGTCCGCCGCCAGCGCCAGCTCGAAGCCCCCGCCCACGGCCGCACCGTTGATTGCGGCCACCAGCGGTTTGCCCAGGGCGGGGCGGGAAGTGCTGGCGGTGGGCTTGAGCAGCGCTCGATGGAGCAGGTCCGGGTCGTCCACCACGGCCTGTTCGGCCGCCGTGGCGGGGGCCCGATCGCCGGTCACCAGGGGGATCAGGCGCTTCAGGTCCGCCCCAGCAGAAAACGCGCGGTCCCCGCTGGCGGTCAGCACCACGGCGCGAATGCCCTCGTCCTGCTCCAGTCGCTGCCAGCACTTCAGCAGCTGAAGCAGCAGCTCAGCCGTGAAGGCATGGCGCTGCAAGGAGCGGTTCAGGGTGACCGTGGCCACCGGGCCGTCGAAGTCCAGCAGGACCTCCGCCGGCTCCTCTCCCTCAGTCTGCCTGGTAGCGGCCACTCTCTGCCATCTCCAGGGCCGCGGCATAGTTGGGCTTGCCGCTGGGGGCCCGGGGGATTTCATCCACGATGTGCAGGGCCCGCGGCAGCTTGTAGCCGGCGATATGCTGGCGGGCCTGCTCCTGCAGTGCAGCCAGGGTGGGCCGATTGCCGCCGGGGCGCACACTGATGACCGCCACCACCATGCTGCCCCAGCGTTCGTCGGGGGTCCCCACCACCAGGGCGTCAAACACGTCGGGGTGGGTTTTCAGCGCCTGCTCCACTTCCTCGGGGTAGATCTTCTCGCCCCCGGAATTGATGCAGTTGGAACCGCGGCCGTGGACGGTGATGCTGCCGTCTTCCTCCAGCCGGGCCTCGTCACCGGTCAGCAGCCAGGTTCTACCCTCCACCTCGACGAAGGTCTCGGCGGTCTTTTCCGGATCGTTGTAGTAGCCAGTGGGAATGTGGCCGGAGCGGGCAAACTCCCCCACCTCGCCGGGCCGGGCGTGGCGGGGCGGGTTGCCGGGCACGATGACGTCCATGTCGTCGGAGCGGGCCACATTGCCCAGGCCGTCCTCGCTTCTGCGCTCGCCGGCCATGCCCATCTGCCCGCCCTCGGAGGAGCCGAAGGAATTGGTGATGAAGACGTTGGGAAAGTGGGCCTTGAACTCTTCCTGCTTGGCCTCGGAGAACACGGCACCGCCCGAGCCGACGTTGAACAGGGCCGACAGATCCCAGCGCCCGGGGTTGGCGTCGAGGGCATCCAGCAGGGGAATGGCCATGGCATCGCCGACGATCTGGACCGCATTGACCCGCTCCCGGGCGACGATGTCCCAGATCTGCTCCCCATCGAAGTGGCGGTGGTGGTTGAGCACCAGCTTGTTGCCGCTGAGCAGCATGATGCAGGCAAACCACCAGGAGGCCCCGTGCATCAGCGGCGCCAGGGCAATGCCGGCAATGGCCGTTTCACTGATGCGGCTGGCGATGTCCTCGGCCTGCTCAATGGGCCCCAGGGGCGAGAAGTGGCCCCCGCCGCCCAGGGCGGCATACAACAGGTTGCGATGGGGCCACATGACGCCCTTGGGCATGCCGGTGGTGCCGCCGGTGTAGAGCACGAACAGATCGTCGCCGGAGCGCTCGTCAAAGTCCCGGGCGTCGGACTGTCCCGCCAGGGCCTGGGCGTAGGGAACGCTGTCGACGTCGGCGGGGTCGTGGTCGCTGCCGTCCTCCACGCTGACCAGACAGCTCAGCTTCGGCAGGCGATGCTGGATGTCGGCGATATGGGGCACAAATTCCCGGTGGTGAATGCAGGCCACGGCGTCGGCATTGTCGAAGACGTAGTGCAGCTCGTCCTGGACGTAGCGATAGTTGACGTTGACGGGCACGGCCCGGATCTTGAAGCAGGCCAGCATGGCCTCGAGGTATTCATTGCAGTTGTACAGGTAGAGGGCGACGTGGTCTCCGGGTCCGACCCCGCGCCCCCGCAGAAAGTGGGCCAGCCGATTGGCGCGCCGTTCCAGCTCGGCGTAGCTCACCCGCTGCCGGTCGTGGATCACGGCCTCCCGGTCGGGAACCGTGTCGGCGACGATCTCGAACAGGTCGGCAATGTTCAGGTGCTTGCTCATTGATGGCATCTCGATGATTCATCCTTGTCTCGGCAGCATAGGTGCTCACGGCTCCCTGCCGCAATGACCAATGAGGCCAGCTCAGTTGCGCTCGGCGCCCACCACCCACAGGGCAAAGAACTGGGCGCCGCCTCCATAGGCGTGGCCCAGGGCCAGCCGGGCCCCCTCCACCTGGCGCTCGCCGGCGTCCCCTCTCACCTGCAGGGCGGCCTCGGCAAAGCGGATCATGCCCGAGGCGCCAATGGGGTTGGAGGACAGCACGCCGCCGGAGCAGTTCCAGGGAATGTCGCCGCCCTCATCCAGGCTGGTGGCGCCCTCCAGGGTCAGGCGCCAGCCTTCTCCCTCCTCGGCAAAACCGAGGTTTTCCAGCCACATGGGCTCATACCAGGAAAAGGGCACATAGACCTCGGCGCAGTCGAAATCCCGCCGGGGGTCGGTTACCCCCGCCTGCTGGTAGACATCTCGCGCTGCATCCTGCCCCGCTCGGGGGTTGACCTGCTCCCGGCCGGCGTACATCGTGGGCTCGGAGCGTATGGCAGTGCCCCGGATCCAGGCCGGCCGGCTGGGGCTTTGGTCCACCAGGTCCTCGTGGGCGATGACCATGGCGCAGGCCCCGTCGGAAGAGGGGCAGCTCTCCAGAAAGCGCAGCGGCTCCCACAGCATGGGGGAGTCGGCCACCATGGCCTCGCTGATGTCCTCCAGGTGGAGGTGGGCCAGGGGGTTGCGCAGGGCATGGCGCCGGTCCTTGACCGCCACCCGGAGGCCGACATGGTCGGGGGCACCGGAGCGGCGCATGTACTCGCGAATGATGGGGGCGAAGTAGCCGCCGGCGCCGGCATTGAGATGGGGCGAAAAGGGCTGGGGATTGGACAGCGCCCACATCGCATTGGATTCCGACTGCTTCTCGAAGGACAGGGTCAGCACCCGCCGGAAGACCCCGCTCTGGACATAGGAGGCAGCGACGATGGCGGTGGACCCTCCCACCGAGCCGGCGGTGTGCACCCTCAGCATGGGCTTGCCGTTGCAGCCCAGGGCATCGGTGAGGTAGAGCTCGGGCATGGCCACCCCCTCGAACATGTCCGGGGCCTTGCCGATGATGACGGCCTCGATGTCCTCCCAGCCCAGCTCGGCGTCCTGCAGCGCGCGCTCCGCCGCCTCCCGCACCAGGCCGGCGATGGAGACATCCTTGCGTCGAGTGCAGTATTTCGTCTGGCCAATCCCGACCACTGCTGCCCACTCTGCCATTACGCGCCCTCCAGTACAGCGATCAGGTTCTGTTGCAGACAGGGCCCACTGGTGGCGTGGGCAACTCCACGGCGGAACTCGCCCCGAATGATGCGCATGGCCACCTCGCCGATCCGGGCCAGGCCCGCGGCCATCATCAGGTGGCCAGCCAGCACGCCCCCCGAGGGGTTGACCACCACGTCCTCCCCCAGGCCCAGGGCGCGGCTGACCAGCAGCTCCTGGTGGCTGAAGGGGGCGTAGAGCTCGGCCACCTCCACCGGTCCGCGGTGGACTCCAGCCCGCTCGGCGGCCTGCTCCACGGACACGGCCCGGGTCAGGTCCCGCAGGCCGGGATGATGGGTCTCGATGCGGTGGTCGATGCCCCGGATCACCGCGTAGGGACGCCCCCAGGCCTCGGCCTGTTCCACCGTGGCCACCACCATGGCGGCGGCACCGTCGGAGATGGGGCAGCAGTCATGGCGGCGCAGGGGGTCGTTGAGCATCGGCTCGGCCAGCAGCTCTGCCACGCTGACCTCGCCCCGGAGCTGGGCCAGCGGGTTGTCCCGGGCATGGGCCCGGGAGCGAGCCACCACGGCGGCCATGTCCTCTTCGCTGAGGTGGCCGCCCTCCAGCAGCAGACGGGCCTGCAGCGCCGCCAGGCTGATGCTGTCCACCCACAGCGGGGCCAGATAGTAGGGATCCAGCTGCAGGCTCAGCACGGTGGGCAACTCCCCCGGGCTGGACTTGGCAAAACCGTAGATCAGGGCCGAATCGGCCTGGCCCGCCTGGATCTTCAGCCAGGCCTCGTACAGGGCCCAGGCAGCGTCCATCTCGACGTGGGATTCCCGGATGGGGGGCACCGCCCCCAGGGCATCGACCCCGGAGACAAAGGCAAAGGAGGCCCCCTGCAGGTAGTCGCAGCTGCCCGAGCAGGTGAAATCCACCTGCTGGACGCTGTCCAGGCCCGCGCCGGCCAGGGCCTCCCGCACCACCGGCATGATCAGCTCGACCTCGTTGTGGGCCCCGGCATCGCGCACACAGGGAGACTGGGCAAAGGAAACCACGGCGACATCACGCATCACTCTGCCCTCCCGATCTGCTCCGGGGGCACATCCGGCTCGTCCAGAGGTTCAAAATAATGAATGTTTTCCATGCCGTATCCCCATTCCGAGGCGTCCTTCCACACGGCCTTCACCCGCATTCCGATGCGCACCTCGTCGTTGTCGCAACCACTGATGAGGTGGAGCAGGGATAGATGGGCGCCATCCAGCACCAGGTTGGCCACCACAAAGGGCGGCTGAATGGGGTTGCCGGGAATGGGAATGTGCACCACGGTGAAGGACTCCACCGTCGCCGTGTCCTTCAGCGGCACCTCTTCCACGGTGGGAATGCCACAGCGGGCGCAGGAGCCTCGGGGTGGCACATAGACATTGCGGCACCGGGGGCAGCGCTGCCCCACCAGGCGCCCCTGGCGCAGCTGGGTCAGAAAGCGCTGGGTGGCCTCGCCGGCGGTAAAGTGGTACTGCAGGTGGACCGGCGCATTCATCATGGTGACCGGTTCATCGCGGTCAGCGGGCGTGGTCATGCAATTTCCTCCACCGGCTCGAAACAGAGGATGTCCCGGATGTGCCCTGCCGGCTCGTCGGCCCAGCGGGCCCGCACGCGCATGCCGGTGCGCATGGCATCGACATGGCCGGCATCGATGCAGTGGAGCAGCGGGGTGTCGGCGCCATCCAGCACGATCAGCCCCCAGCCAAAGGGATGCTGGAAGGGGTGTTTCGACAGGGGCCGGCTGACCCAGCTCCAGCTGGTCACCGTACCCTGGTCGTCCACCGGCACGAACTCGCTCAGGGCCTCGGCGGTGACCGGGTCGAATTCCACCGGTGGCATGAGCACCCGGCCATCGCTGCCCCGGATGCCCACCACCCGTCGCTGTCTGAGCTCGGTCAGAAATCGCCCCACCACCGGCCCGGTAGAGCGGGTATAGGTAAAGCCCAGCTCAAAGGGCTGGCTGAGAACCTCCGGCTGTGCGGCCATTGCCACTCCTCCTGCGGCCAGAATGCTGCGTCCGTCATGCCCCGGGCGTCGCAGCGGCCTTGCCCACGGCAGGGCTCGAGTATCCGCTACCGTCGACAGCGGCTCAATGGCCGCAGTTACCATTCTGAGCTGACCAATTCGCTCACTGTTTCTGCCCCTCGGCTCGCGCTGACGGGTCGGCGACAGGGCGAGGCTCAACGGGCAGCGCCGCGCGGGCGGTGGAGGGGGCAGCAGGCCCGCGGGCCGGAGCCCGCGCAGTGCCGGCAAAGCGAGAGGGGGGAATCAGAGCTCGGCGATGGGCTCGATGGTCTCCACCGGGGCCTCGGGATGGAGCGTGTTGTGCATGTTGATGGCAATGTTGGTGGCCAGCTGCTTGGCCCGGTCGGCCATGGGCCCGCTGAACAGCCGGTCCATGGTGGTGACGAAAAAGGTCAGCCAGCGCTCGAAGTCCACCTTCTGCAGGCTGCGCTGAGCGGCCAGCTCCCGGTGAATGTTCATGGTGTGGCGCCGGTATTCCCGGCTGCCCAGCAGCAACTTTTCCCAGTAGGCCCGGATCAGCGGAAGATGCTGGTCCAGCTCGATGGCGGCGACATCGAGGAAGATGGGCCCCAGAATGGAATCGGCCAGCATGCCCTCGTAGAAGGCCTCGACAAAGATGCGGATGTGCTCGGGCGAATCGAGGTCGGGGCGGCCGGTGCCGGGATGGGCTTCACTCATGGTTTCAGCTCCTTTCTCTGTAGGGCTCGAGGCCTCAGCGGGAGCGCTTCTTGACGTGGCGCATCATGCGCTTGCGGCGGGCCAGCTGGCGCGGCGTCAGCTCATTGCGGCGCCCGGCCCAGGGGTTGGCACCCCCTCTGAATTCAATTTTAAGCGGTGTGCCGGCCAGGTCCAGCTCTCGTCGATAGAGGTTCTCGAGGTAGCGCTGGTAGCTGGCGGGAATTTTGTCCACCTGGTTGCCGTGGATGACGATGCGCGGTGGATTGCTGCCCCCCGCATGGGCATAGCGCAGCTTAATGCGCCGACCCGCCACCAGCGGCGGCGGATGCACCGCCACCGCATCCTCCAACAGGCGGGTGAGGTGGGGCGTGGACAGCGGGCGGGTGGCCGCGGCCCAGGCCCGCTCCACCGCCTCGTAGAGGTGGCCGACGCCGGTGCCGTGGAGGGCGGAGATGTAGTGCAGCTCGGCATAGTCCAGAAACTGCAGCCGGCGATCCAGCTCGCGGCGTACTTCCCGGCGGTGGTCTTCCGTCAGGCCGTCCCACTTGTTCACCGCCACCACCAGCGCCCGGCCGGATTCCAGTACGTGGCCCAGCAGGTTGAGATCCTGCTCGACAATGCCATCCCGGGCATCGATGACCAAGATGACCACATGGGCCTGCTCCATGGCCTGCAGCGCCTTGATGATGGAAAACTTCTCCACCGCATCGGCGACGCTGCGCCGGCGGCGCACCCCGGCGGTGTCGATCAGCACCCAGTCGCGGCCCTGCCGCTCAAAATCGATGTGGATGCTATCCCGGGTGGTGCCGGGCTGGTCAAACACCACCAGCCGCTCCTCGCCGAGCATGCGGTTGATGAGGGTGGACTTGCCCACGTTGGGGCGGCCCAGCACCGCCAGCCGCACCGCTTTGGGCGGCGCCGCTTCGTCTTCCTCGCTCGCTTCAGCGGCCTCTGCCAGGTCGCCTGGAGCCTCGTCGCCGGCCGGCGCCTCCGCCGGAGCCCAGGCGGCCAGGGCATCGGTCATCAGGGCTCGAATGCCGGCCCCCTGGACCGCGGCGATGGCATGGTAGCGCTCGATGCCCAGCCGATAGAACTCCGCCGCTGCCACGGCGGGATCGATGCCGTCCATCTTATTGACGACGTAGTAGACGGGCCGCTCGAGCTGGCGCAGCCGCCGGGCCAGCTCCTGGTCCGCGGCGGTCAGCCCATCCCGGGCATCCATCATGAAGAAGATCAGATCGGCCTCGTCCACGGCCTGCAGGGTCTGGCGGGCCATCGCGGCGTCGATGCCCTGCTCGCCGCCGGTGATGCCCCCGGTGTCGATGACCACAAAGGCCTGCTCGCCGAACTGCCCCCGGCCGTATTGCCGGTCCCGGGTCAGCCCGGGCACATCGGCCACCAGGGCGTCGCGACTGCGGGTCAGCCGGTTGAACAGGGTGGACTTGCCCACGTTGGGTCGGCCCACGAGTGCGATCACCGGTATCATGGCGGTTTTCCTGTTCCAGCCCGGGCGGTCAGCGCTCGGGCATCAGCTCGTAGGCGGCCAGCCTGCCGTTGTTGGCATAGACATAGAGCCGCTGGTCCACCTGCAGCATGGTGGCCCGCAGTCCGGACTTGTGCACCCGCTGGCGAGCCGCCAGGCTGCCGTCGACCTGGGACAGCAGGTGGAGCCAGCCCTCGAAGTCACCCACGGCCACATAGCTGCTCCACCGGGTCGGCGCCGTCAGCTGCCGCCGGGCCAGCACGGTCTGCTCCCAGCGCACCCCCTGGCCGTTGTCGGCAAAGGCGGTGATGCTGCCGTTGTCCCCCACCACATAGACGTTGGAGAGCCCCGCCGCCAGGCCCACATGGCTGGAGGCCTCCCGACCCCAGAGCCGGTTGCCGGTATCCGGGTCCACCGCCACCACCTGGCCCTGGTAGGCCACGGCGTACAGCGTCCCCTGGTGCAGCAGCAGCTCGCCGTCGACGTCGACCAGCCGTTCAATTTCTGTACTGCCCTGGGGCAGGGCCACGCGAAGCTCCCAGCGCAGCCCTCCGGTCTCCCGGTCCAGGGCCACCAGCTTGCCGTTGGCCAGGCCGACGATGACCATGTCCTCGTACAGCAGGGGGGTGCTGGTGCCGCGCAGGGTCAGCACCGGCATCCCGTCGCTGTGGGACCAGAGCCGCTTGCCGGTGGTCGCATCCAGGGCCACCACCCGGCCATCAAAGGTCTGGACAAAGACCCGCTGCCCATCCCCCTGGGGAGGGGCCAGCACTTCGCCGCGCACATCATATTCCCAGAGCTGGCGGCCGTCCTCGAGGGCCAGGGCGATGACCCGGCCATCGGCGGTGCCGACCCAGGCCTGCTCCCCGGCCGCGCCCACGCCGCCGATGAGGCGAGTCTTGAGCCGGGTGCGCCAGCGCTGGCGGCCGCGCTCCAATTCGTGGGCCTGCACCTGGCCGTTGTGGGCCGCCGCCAGAATCAGCTCCCCCTCCACGGCGGGCACGAGGCGGTGGTAGAGCCCGCCCTGGCCATTGCCGACATTGCGGCTCCAGACCCGCTTCAGCTTGCGCTCCACTTCAAAGGAGGTCAGCTTGGCGGGCTTTTTGTCCGCGTCGCGGTCGAAACTCTTGCAGCCGGCCAGGGCCACCAGGGCCAACCCCCCCAGCAGCAGCCACCGCCAGCCCCTGTACAACCCGCTCCCTGCTGCCATGTCATTGCTCCTGCGTGCCGGGGAGATCGGCGGGCTGCCAGCTGTCCTCGGGCGGGGCCACATCATCCAGCTTCAGCTGCAGCACCGGATCCCGGGCTGGCTCCACCAGCTGGGCGGCCGCCATGGCAGCCTGCTGCCAGCTCTGGCGGGCCTGTTCCCGGTCTCCCCGGGCGTAGTGAATGTCTCCCTGGAGGGACAGCGAAGCCGAGCGCAGACTGCCGAGCTCGCCCCCTTCCAGCACCGCCAGGGCCTGGTCCAGCTCGTCGGCACCGTAGTGCAGCTGGGCCAGGCGCAGCCGGGCCAGCTGGTCCAGGCCATCTCCCGGCGAGCGCTCCATGACCCAGCTCAGGGCCTGGCGCGCCTCGCCGGGCTGGCCCAGCTGCAGCGCATAGCGGGCCTCGAACAGGGCTCCAAAGCGGCCGTAGACGCTGCGCCCGTGGTCTTCCCTCAGGCTGCGGGCCAGGTGCCGGGCGGTGCGGAGCTGGTCCTCGGTGGCGCCGGGCTGGCCCAGCTGCTGGTCGGCGGTCAGCAGGCTCTGGTAGAGCCGGGCCACCTCTTCCTGCTGCCCCTGCTGGTGCTGGCTCCAGGCGCGGTAGCCAAACACGGCGATGACGGCCACCGCCACGGCCAGGACGATCATCCGGCCCTGTTCCCGCCACCAGCGGCGCAGGACCTCCAGCTGTTCCTCTTCGGTTCTATAGGCTTCCATCGATGGCGGACCCCGGTTGTGTGGATGGATGAATGAGTGCTGAGGAGGTCGCCGCCGTCATGATCGGGGCTCGGCCAGCGCCAGCTGCAGCAGTTCGGCCAGCCGGGCCGGCAGCGCAGCCAGGGCGACGGCCTCCTGCTCGCCTGCCCTGCGCAGGGGCTTGAGCTGAATCCGGCCGGCCGCCAGTTCGGTCTCGCCCAGGGTCAGGGCCAGCTCGGCCCCACTGCGGTCGGCGCGGCGAAATTGGCTCTTAAAACTACCACCCCCGCAGTGGCTTAACAATCGCAGCTGCGGCAGGGCATCCCGCAGCTGTTCCGCCAGCTGCTGGGCCCGTCGCTCCGCCTCTTCTCCACTGCTGATCAGATAGACGTGGGGGGCGCTGTCCCGGGCCAGATCGGCGGGGAGGGCCCCGCAGGCCTCCAGCAGCAGACAGAGCCGCTCCATGCCCATGGCAAAGCCCACCGCCGGGGTCGGCCGGCCGCCCAGCTGTTCCACCAGGCCATCGTAGCGGCCACCGGCACAGACCGTGCCCTGGGCCCCGAGGCGGTCGGTGGTCCACTCGAACACCGTCTTGCTGTAGTAGTCCAGCCCCCGGACCAGCCGCGGGTTGAGCACGAAGTCCACGCCGCCCTCCGCCAGCCGCCGCTGCAGCTCTGCGTATTCCCGGCGGCTGTCCTCGCCGAGAAAGTCGGTCAGCACCGGGGCTTCCCGCAGCAGCGCAGCGGTACTGGGGTCCTTGCTGTCCAGAATGCGCAGTGGATTGGTCTGCAGCCGCCGCCGGCTGTCGGCATCCAGGCCCTCTTCCCGCTCGGTCAGCCAGGCCACCAGCTGCTGGCGGTAGCGGGCCCGCTCCGCGCTGGTGCCAATGCTGTTCAGCTCCAGGGTCAGGGCGTCGGCCACCCCCAGCCGGCGCCACAGCCGGGCGGTGAGCAGGATGAGCTCGGCGTCGATGTCCGGCCCGGCCATGCCGAAGGCCTCGGCGCCGATCTGGTGGAACTGGCGCTGGCGCCCCTTCTGGGGGCGCTCGTGGCGAAACATCGGGCCCATGTACCACAGCCGCTGCACCTGGTTGAATAGCAGCCCCCCCTGCTGGCTGGCCCGCACACAGGGCGCCGTGCCCTCGGGCCGCAGGGTGAGGCGGTCGCCGTTGCGGTCGTTGAAGCTGTACATTTCCTTTTCGACGATGTCGGTGACCTCACCGATGGCCCGCTCAAACAGCGCCGTGGGTTCCACCACCGGAAAGCGAATCTCGCGGTAGCCATAGCTGTGCAGCACTTCGGCTACCTGTCGCTCCAGGTACTGCCAAAGGGGAGTCTGTTCGGGGAGCAGGTCGTTCATGCCCCGGATGGATTGCAGGGTTTTCAAGGGTGTCTTGCCTGTGCGTGAGTCTATGACCTGGCGATGACCGCGGTCTCCCGGGCTTTCCGCTGGGCGGCATAGTCCCGGATCTGCTGTTCGAGATGATCCACCAGCTGGTCATTGTGGACCTTGTGGTCCGGTGCGCCATCGATGTAGAGAAGGTTGTTGGGGCTGGCCCCGGTCAGCCCGAGGTCCGCCACCCGGGCCTCGCCGGGACCGTTGACGATGCAGCCGATGATGGCCACGTCGAGGTCGACGTCGAGGTCTTCCAGCCGCTGTTCCAGCTCATTGACGGTGCCGATGACATCGAAATTCTGCCGGGAGCAGCTGGGACAGGCGACAAAGTTGATGCCCCGGCTGCGCAGCCGGAGACTCTTGAGCAGGTCGAAGCCGACCTTGACCTCTTCCACCGGGTCGGCGGCCAGGGACACCCTCAGGGTGTCGCCGATGCCCTCCATCAGCAGCAGACCCAGCCCCACGGCGGACTTGACCGTGCCGCTGCGCAGCCCGCCCGCCTCGGTGATGCCCAGGTGCAGGGGCTGTTCGATGAGGCCGGCGATCTTGCGGTAGGCCGCCACCGCCATGAACACGTCGGAGGCCTTGACCGACAGCTTGAAGTCGGCAAAGTCCAGCCGGTCGAAGTGTTCGATGTGGCGCAGCGCCGACTCGACCAAGGCGTCCGCCGTGGGCTCGCCGTACTTGCGCTGCAGATCCCGCTCCAGGGAGCCGGCGTTGACGCCGATGCGAATGGGAATGCCCCGATCCCGCGCTGCGCTGACCACTGCCCGGACCCGGTCTTCGCGCCCGATGTTGCCGGGGTTGATGCGCAGGCAGTCGACGCCGTATTCCGCCACCTTGAGAGCGATGCGATGGTCGAAGTGGATGTCGGCCACCAGCGGCACCGCGACCTGGCTGCGGATGGCTCGAAAGGCCTCTGCGGCATCCATGCTGGGCACGCTGACCCGGACAATGTCGGCACCGGCCTGCTCCAGCCGCCGGATCTGGTCCACGGTGGCGGCCACATCGCAGGTGTCGGTGTTGGTCATGCTCTGCACGCTGATCGGGGCATCGCCCCCGACGGCGACGGAGCCGATCCGGAGCGGTCGCGAAACCCGCCGCCGGATGGGTGATTCAGTCATCATG
>Ga0209487_1002568_pt1 | contig 14713 bp, 12 predicted proteins | sample Poulit2012_FD_187524 | JGI IMG/M metagenome (GOLD analysis project Ga0209487, IMG submission 187524) | Agricultural soil microbial communities from Georgia to study Nitrogen management - Poultry litter 2012 (SPAdes) (version 2) | ecosystem: Environmental > Terrestrial > Soil > Agricultural land... | reverse complement strand
TAACATCACCCGACTGCAATCGTGTCTGACGTCAACCTCGCATTAAAGGAAATCCTTGAGCGCCAAAGCGCGGCCCCGCAGCGGCCCGTCGCGACGTTCGAGATGCGGCCGTTGCCGTCGATTTGTAAGACGGTGCTGGAGAACCTGCCGCACAACCTGGTGGGGCAGGATCGGGTGCGATACCTGGCTGATCAGGTCAACGCGCTGCTCGACAAAGACCGGACGGCGCTGCGCGAGCACATGAGCATACTCGCCGAGCGGATGCTCGTCCTGGGCGCGTCCGACCTCGACGCAGGCGGCCCCGCGTGTAACGGCATGATCTGGTATCGCGTCAACGGCGACAAGATGCCCATCCAGGAGATGGGCACGTATAGCGAGGACGAGACCGACATGCTCTTCCTCAATCTCCTCACGCAGACACAACTGGATGTGCTGTTTGAGGAGTACGCGGTCGACTTCTCGTTCGAGCTGCCGACGAAGGGCGCCGACGGACGACGCCGTCGTTTCCGAGCGACCTGCTACTTCGACTATGATCACCTCGGCCTCAACTTCCGCGCGATTACCGATGAGGTGCGCTCGCTTCGGTCGATCGGATTTCACCCGCTGGTCGAACGCGGGCTGTTGTTCCGCCACGAGCGCGACGGCCTGACGCTCATCACCGGTGTTACGGGCTCGGGCAAGAGCTCGACGCTCGACGCCGTCATGGATGCCAATAACGACGACGTGCCGGGCCATGTGGTCATTATCGGCAAGCCGATCGAATACATGCACCGCTCTAAAAAGTGCATCGTGAGGCATCGCGAGGTGGGCAAGGACGTCCGGTCGTTCAAGGAAGGAATCGTCCACGCGCTGCGCCAGGACCCCGACATCGTGGTGATCGGCGAGATGCGCGACCCCGAGACGATATCCGCCGCGCTGGAGATCACCGACTCCGGCCATAAGGTTTTCTCCACGCTCCACACGAGTTCGGCGGTCGAAAGCATCGACCGGATCATCGGCGAATATCCACCTGAAGAGCAAGAGCGCGTACGGAACCGCCTGGCCGACGTCCTGCGCTGCATCGTCTCGCAAAAGCTGTTGCCGAGAATCGGTGGCGGCCGTGTGCTGGCTAAGGAAGTGCTGTGGATGACACCATCGGCTCGCGCGGCCATCAAGAATGACAACAGCGGTGAGATCTACCAGATGATGTGGGAGGGAGGCGCGGCCGGACAGGTTACGCTCGAGCAGGACCTCTTTCGATTGCTACGGCAAGGCCTGATCTCGGCCGAGGTGGCAATGAACTACGCCAACAACAAACGTCGGCTTCAACAACTGATGCGCTGACCCTGACGGTTCGGTGCATGTCATCACGATATCATGAAAAGTAATCGTTCTCAGCAGCCTGTACTTGGCGTCATGGTCACCAGCCGGTCGGTGGAAGCCGTTCTGCTGCAGCCGACCGACGAAGCTCCGGTCATTCTGCGGCGTTTCACGCGCCAGCGAGGAGATGAGCTGGGCACGAAGATGGGCGCCGCCGCCTCGCATCATCCCGATCTGGCAGAGGACACGACCGTCGATGATGACTTTACGATCCAGTTTGGCGGATCGCAGTCCGGTGGCACCGAACTCTTTCTGAGCGCTGAGTTCGCGGGGCTCGAAGGCGGCGACGACACCTCTGCCACCCACGAGCCTGCGACGTTCGACCTGGAGCTGACGGATATCCTCGCCGAGTGCCGGGATGCGGGTTATGCAGACCCTGGTGTCGCCTTCGTCGTCAGCGCGCCCGAGTACAACCAGCTTGAGTTGCGCGTACCCGTTGAGGGGAAGAAGCGACGCCCGGATCGAAGCCGGCTCCTGAAGCTGCTCACGCAGCAGCATGAAGGCACCGTCGATGAGGACCGCGTCACGTTCGTGGCGCTGACGAATCTGGATGAATCGGAGTACCGCTTCCTGGCGATCTTCCCCCGGGCGAACGATTCGGTCAACGCCACGCTTGCGGCGATGCGAGCGCTGAAAGATCGGCGGATGCCCGCGGTGCGTCTCCAGGATACCGAGATGACACTCTACCTGGGTGTCGTAAGGCGTGCGCTCAGACTGCGGACCGAGATGGCCGAGATCGCGATTGACGGGGGCGAGGCCTCCGACGAGTCTGCGCCGGAGCCTGGAGCATCTGCCGGCCGGACATCGCTCATCGTTCGGGCGGGGGTGGATGACACGCTCGTCGTCTTCATGCGAGGCGAAACGCCCATGTACATCGAGCGGCTGCGATCGGTGTCAAGCCTGGATGCGCCTGAAACGATCTGTAGCCGCATCCTGCTGCAGCAGGATGAATACGGCATCGGCGAGATCCACCACGTGTTCGTGATGAGTACGGATCGTGAGCGGGATCTCGTGGAGAGCTTCCAGATGTTCTTCCCCGACGCGCGCGTTGACCGGCTGTCGGACCATGTGCCGTCGCCGGAGGGCGGGTACAGCGGCGAGGATGTGGGCCGCAATACCGTTGCGGCATCGGCGGTTGCCATGCGCATCGTGCCGGGCTTGCGCCATCTCGACGCATTCGAACCGGTCAACCTGGTGCTGCACAAGTACACGCGGCGCGCACCGAAGCTGCCGTTCACGTGGCATGTGGCCGTGATGTCGCTTCTGCTGTTCGTTAGCGTCGCCTTTTTCGGTTTTCGATTTGCGAGCCAGCAGTATCAGATCGCCGAGTACGAACAGCGCATCCGCGACTTCCCGACACACGTCGACACGCGGGATGCCCAGGCACTGCAGGCTCGTATCGACAGCCTGCGCGGTACATCCCAGCGGTACCTGCACGCGCTCAACGTACTCGACACGCTCATGGTGGGAAGCGACCGGTGGAGCAGGGCGCTCGAGGAGACGGCTGCCGGTACGTCAAATGTACGCGGCATCTGGGTGGAATCGTGGCGCCCCATCGGCGCCGACCGCGTTCGATTGACCGGCAACTCGACCTCGCGCGACCGCGTGGTGCGCCTCGCCGAGACGCTTGATGGTCATCTCGAATCGCTGACGTTCTCAGATATCCGCGAGATGCAGGTCTACGGGTTCGTCATCGATATCCAGCTCGAAGATCTGCTGCCCGAAGCCGCCGTCTACCTCCGCGAACGTGCACTGGTAGCTGCCGAGCAAGAAGCGGCCGCCAACGCTCAAGCATACACCGGCACGCCGGTATCGCAGACCTCCCACTAAGATCGCCAACAGTCACCCCGATCCTCGAATGCCATGACGAACGTCGGCTATAACATTCTAATCCTTTCGGTCTGCTGGATACTGGCGGTGGGCGGCGGCGTGTATGCCACCTTCGTCAAACAACCGGGCGAGCTCGACCGCGTCCAGAAGGCCGAGCAGATGATCCAGATGGAGCAGGCCGAGTTCATGGCTCTGCTGGTCGAGGAAACGGAGAGCGAGCAGTTGGCAGCTGAGGCGGTCAGCCGCTGGAACTCGCGCTATCGCGCCATCCCGGCGCGCCTCTCGAGTGCCGAAGTGGTCGATTACCTCAACCGGCTGACTCCGAGCGGATTCGAGAGCTTCGACGTCAGCTACGATCGCACCACCGAACTGGCCGATTACAGCTACCACACCTACCGCATCAACGGCCGCGGCTACTTCAATAGCCTTTACCGCTTCGTCTGGGAGATCGAGAACGGACGTGCCTTCTACCGTCTGCGCGACCTGTCGCTCGATCATATCGACGTGCTCAAGAAAGATGCCAACACCGACCGTGAGCGGCTGCAGGTCATGGTGTCGTTCACGCTGAATGTTGAGGCATACTTCGGCGGCGTCGAAGGCATGGATCCCGGCGACGTCTTGCTCGCCGGCACGGATGCAGGCCTCCCGACGGAGGCCGAGACCATCGAACTCCCATCGGACGTGCTGCCGGCGCGGCGGGCGGCAACCAACCCGTTCTATCCCCTCATCATGGACCAGCTTCCGCCCAACACCGACAACTACGTCGATGTGGAGTCGGCCACGCTGGTCTCAATTGCAGGAGACGTAGCCGTCTTCCAGTACAACGGTGAGTACCGATCCGTTGGTGTGGGAGACGCGGTTTACCTCGGCTATATCACGGAGCTCGACCAGCTTGGCGGCAAGGTACATGTGCGCCTCAACAAGGGTGGCATCATCGACGAAGTGACCCTTGAGCTCGACACTGCCGGACGTTTCATGCAGGCCCGGGGAGCTAATCGTCTGGTACCGACCGAGTAATCATTCACCACCATCAAGCCCGCGCGGTAACATGCCGCCGGCCCCCGATAACATGGCTATTCGTGATTTCCTTTCGAGAGCCGGTCTGCCGGCCATCATCGCGGCACTGCTGATCGTGTCGATCTCGCCGGATCCGGCATCGGCGCAGACGCAGCCGTCGCAGCGGCACCTCCGGACGTACATTCCGCCCGATCAACTCGTCTCGTTCCTTCCGTCGACGCCGTTCGATCAGTTCATCGAGTTCGTCAACCCGATCTTCCTGCGGGTGACGGGCAAGACGATTGTCGACCCCGACGAGAACAGCATGCCGATCGGTATCTCGATCGCGGGCCTCCATTTCTTCGATGCCTACGAGCTCGTGCTGGAGTACCACGGATTGATGTACCGCGAGACCGACAAATACTATATCGTCGAGCCCGGACTGAATCCGGATCTCGTGCAGGGCGCTTCAGCGGCGACGGGCAGAGGCGGGCCCACTCGTGCGCAGGATCTGCTTGCGAACATCGACAGCCGCGAAATCGAAATCGATGCCGTTTTATTCGAGGTGAACCTCTCGAAGGCACGCGAGCTGGGCATCAACTGGGATGTTGTCTTTGGTGATCAGACGAGCTCCGGTGGTACGGGCGGATCCGGCGGCACGGGTGGGAGCGACGGCTCGAGCAACCGTCGTAACCAGTTCATGTTGAGGACGGGCCGCGCGTTTGAACCGATCGACGGCGTCATCACGGCGCCCGAGAACCTGCCCGTCTCCGACGTCTTCCGCGTGCTGGAAACGTCGGGCGTGGGCGAGACCGTCGCCAGCCCCAGCGTTACCGTGCAAAGCGGGGAAGAGGGGCGCATCCAGATTGGATCCGATGTGCCGATCCAGACGCGCGACTTCTCCGGCAACACGATCACGCAGTTCTTCTCGACCGGAATCATCGTGAACGTCACGCCGACGCTCATCAGCGAAGCTCTGGCTGATACCTTCGGCGCGCCGATTCAGGATTTCATCCACCTGGATGTAGCCGTTGAGAAATCGAGCAGCCGTCCGTCGCTCTCCGGGCCGGTCATCGATCGAAACGTCGCGAACACCAAGGTGCTGCTTCTCGACAGCGAGCAGACGATCATCGGCGGATTGTACTCGACGGAGACGTCATCGACGCGGCGCGGTATCCCGCTCTTGAAGGATCTGCCGCCCTGGTTCTTCGGCCTCCGGTACGTTTTCGGATACGAGCAGGTGACGAGTTCGCAGAAAGAGCTCCTGATTGTACTGCAGGCGCGCGTCGTTGACCCGATCCGTCTGCGTGCCCAGCGAACGCCCGAGCGCAACCTGCTCGAACGGCGCCGCGAAGACATCCGCCGCAGCCTTGAGGGATTCAGCGACGAGGTGTCGAGTCGGACGCACGTGCCGGGCGACTGACCGTCATAAGCATGGTGAATGATCGAGAGGCGGCGTCCGGCGGGCGTCGCCTCTTGTCGTTATGCGCGCCGGGGTGCAAACGTGGCGATCGTTTACGCCGACGCAGGATCCACGCCCGCCGAGAACAGCGGCGCGGCGCGATAAAGAAGGTCGTGCCGGTATTGCTTTACCCGATGAGGACGCTCATTGCGAAGCTCCGTTTGAGCGAGCGCCCACCGGCTTAGTGCTTCCTCATATTTGCTGAACCGATCGTGTAATTGCCACGTGGTTCGGATTGAAAGCACCTCGATCAGAACAAGTCCGAGAACGACGCCGGCCGCGATCGACGGATGAGCGGCAAGCGTGCTGTCGGCCGCGAGATGCGCCGCCAGAAAGAGCGGTACCACGATGCCAAGCTGCGCGCGCGTCGGTAGCAGTCGCCGATGGACGCGGTGAAACTTGCGCCGTACGGCTTCAACCTTCTCTTGCTGCGGCATGAGCCGAGGAAGTTGCTTAACGAGAACCGCCCGCAACCCACGCAACGTGCACGAGTCATCCCAGATATGCTCCGCCCGGTTCAGGCAACGTTTAAGTAGCGCCGTATCGAGCGGCTGCTTCAGGAAACGTTCTTCCAGGCGGAATTGCTTGATCGCGCGGTCATTCCGCATGAATTGCCATATCTTCGACGCCAGGAGCCCGGTAAAGAGGAGCACCGAAACGGTCGAGACCCACGTAGCCGTCGACCCAACCACCACGATGCCGGCGGCGGCCAGACCAGCGGCTATCAAATTGAGAATTCGCAGCCGGCCGAACTGATGGCGGATATGCTGTGTGAGCGGAAGGAGACCGGGATCCATGGTCACGGGCTGGTGGTTTGCCCGGGCGTTGTGCGCGAATCGTACCAACACACGCGCTGTTAAGCAACCGATTAGCTACTGATGTTCCGAAGCCTGCGCCGCCTTCCCAAGGAATTCTGGGCCGCGATAGCCGTCTCGGCGGTCGTCCTCGGCGGATGCGCCGCACTGCAGGCGCCGGAGCCGGTCATACCAGCCACTCCAAACGACCCGTCGTGGAGCGCGCGCGACATCCAGGATCACCTCACCTACTTGAACGGATCGGCTACGGTCGGGCGAACCATCGGCTCTGCGGCGATGGAATCCGCCGCCCAGTACGCGGCCTCGCGGATGCAGGCGTATCGGCTGCAGCCCATTTACGGCAACGCGCGCGCGCTGTCGTTCACCACGCCTGTCCACCGCATCCGCTCGACGACGCTGGCATCCGTCCAGCGAGACTCGCTCGTACTCCAGCCGGGCATCGACTATATCGCCGACAGCCGCACCGACTCGGGCGCCGTCAATATGCGCTTCATGCACGTGGCACGTACGGGCGATGTGGCACCCTTTCCCACCGCAACAGAGAGCGCCCTCGCGGTGATGATTTCGGGAGAGGCGGCGACGCCTGAGCGGCTCGGTGATCTGGCATCACGCGGATTCCGTCTCGCACTCGTGGTGAGAGGCCTCGCCCCGGTAGGCGCCGCTCAGCCGACGCCCGAGCTGCTCGTCATGCAGATCACGCCCGAGGCCGCCGCATGGGTGCTGGGATTATCCGCCGAGCAGTTCGATGAGATCTGGAATACGGACGTCATGCTGCGGTCGCTCCCGCGGCGCCTTGTGGCAACCGTCGATGCCGGGTGGGAGCATGAGGCCGAGGCCATCAACGTCGGTGGATACCTGGCGGGGCGTCATCCCACCCTCATGCGCGAGCTCGTTATTGTGGCGGCGCCGCTTGATTCACCGCGTCTGGTGCGGGGCCAGCGACTTGTCGACGTCGACGATCGAGGGACGTACCTGACCACGCTCCTGGAGGTCGCGCGGAACGAAGCGGACGTGTCGATGCGGTGGATACATCCGGTGCGGTCCGTTTTGTTTGTTGGATTGTCCGGGTCGCGAAGTGGCCACCAGGGCCTGAACGCTTTCCTCGACCGGTTACCGTGGGAAAGAGAACACGTCAAGCGGATCATTTTCATCGGCCTCGACGGCGAAGAAGAAGCCGTGGCGCGTGAGATGTTGAGTCGCCACGGGATTCCACTCGAGGTCGTTCGTCATCAGGAGTCGGCGCCTCAGAAGTTTGTCCACGCGAACGAACGGCAGGCTCGACGCGATTCTCCCGTGCCGTCACCGGTCGTCGAAGCCACGGCTCCCGATCTGTCAACCATCACGCCGACGCTTCTCAGCCGAGTGGAACGCCTATCGGCCGAGGTACACAACGTGCTTTATCGGCACGTCGGCGTAGTTCATCCCGAGGCCGTATCAAGCGACGGAGCACATTCGACTGAGCTTCAATCCCAACATGATCAATAGCTGGGTTATCGATGCGGTGACGACCGACATCGACCGCGCCATCCACTACACATTGCTATGGGGCCTGGACGGCATTGACCTGCTGGTGCTCGACGAAAGCCGCGTCCCGGATGTGAACGAGCCCAGGCTGCGGCGGCGCCTGGATGAGTACGAGATCGACGTAACCTCGATCGATCCGGGGTATTTCGAGGGAAGTGTGCATGACCGCGCCGACTGGTTGAACGACCTCGCGATGCTTCCCGAAGCGCTGCGATTCTGCGATCGGATCGGGTGCAAGCGGATTCTTGTGGGCTCCTTCGCAGCGGGTGAGTCGGCGCCGATGGCCGTCGAACCGATGCGCCGCGCCGCCGAAGCCGTAGCAGCGCACGGCATCGAACTGTGCATCTGCACCGGACCGGATGAAGGAATCCGCACACCCGAAGCCGCGGCCGAGCTCGTAGAAGCAGTCGATGTAGAAGGCGTCGGTTTTTTGTGGGATCCGGCAGAGAACCTTCGGGCAGGGATGTCTGCGGACGCCGCGCCGGACGTACTGCGGCATGTCTCCTACGTGCGTTGCAGCGACGGACGCCTCGCCGCCGGCAACTGGACGTGGACGCCGATGGGGGAGGGCGACGTGGGGTGGAAGGACGTGATGGCGAGGCTACGCGAGGCGGGGTACACGGGAGGATTCTCGCTGGATGTGCGGCTCGATCCCAAACCAAAGACCGGCCTCCGCGATGCGACGACGCTGATCCAATTGGTGCGGGGAGCCGGATTTAACTCCGCGTGAGGATAGAAGCCCGTGCGCGCCCATCCACGCCTCGCCGGGTCACTTCGCGTCAGAGGGCAACCCCCATCACAAGCGACACCGACCGCATCGGCCCGGGCATGAGTTCTTCCGAGACGGTTGTCGTTCCTGCCTGGCCGCGTACCTCGATGCCCAGGCGATAGAATCTGGTGTCGATCATCACACCCGCGCCACCGATCAGTCCATAATCGAAGCGGTGCATCGACCCTTCGAGATTGATGATGCCGGGATGGTCCGACACCACGCGAAAGCGCGTCCTTGAGTCAACACGAATGCCCGCGAACGGGCCCGCCTGGATGTAGGGCCTGATGCCCCGGCCACTCGCGATGCCGAGCATCAACGGGATGTCGACGTACGTGTTGGTGAGGCGCCAGTCTTCGAGCTGCGCGTTCACCGCCGATAACTCGCCGCGCGTGGCGCCGCGCACCGCAAGCTGAAGCTCGCTTGCGAGGTACGCCGGGCCGAATTCGAGCCGCCGCCCCAGAGCAGCGGTGAGGTTAACCTGACCGCCGGCAACCTCGGTATCGGCGTTTGTATAACCGGCACCTATATACAGGTAAGAGGTTTGCGCATCGGCTCGACCGGGGCTCAGGATGATCAGCGTAAAAGCGAAAAGGATCGGGGAAATTCCCCACGAACGAAAGCCGAACTGATGCATATAGGAGCGGTCGGTAGAAATTCAGGGTATCGCCAAAAACGCCGGATACGGCGAAAACGCGGAAGCTAACGGTAAGATGAATCCTTCGCCACAGGCTTCGGAAGAGCCAGTTCCCGATGGCGCGCAGCGCGGAACGTTCCTTCAACGCTTTCACTTCGTGTGGTTCTGCGTCGTTGCCATTATCGCAACCTTGCCGGCGGCACTGACACAGGTTATCTCCCACACGTTCGTCCCGACCGATCGAAACTTTAAACGCTGGGCGGGGCTCTGGGGCCGGTCCATCCTCACAGGATCAGGAATTCGAGTGGACGTCGACGTTCAGACGAAGCTGGATCCCGATCAATCATATGTGTTCATCAGCAATCATCAGAACCTGATCGACATACTGGCACTGGCGGGTTATCTGCCACATTCGTTCGGATTCGTGGCGAAGAAAGAGCTGGCAAAAGTGCCGTTCCTCGGCCTTGCAATTCGGCAATCCGCATCCATCTTTCTCGACCGAAGTGAGCCGCGCAAAGCCGTCCAGAGTCTGCAGCGCGCCGGCGAGCAAATCCGCCGTGGCATGTCGGTGCTGCTCTTCGCAGAGGGGACGCGTTCGTACGGCCCGGATCTTCAACCGCTGAAGAAGGGCGCGTTCCTGCTGGCCGTGGAAGCCGGTGTGCCCGTCGTACCCGTCGTGATGGTGGATGCTTACCGGCTGATGAACGAACGCAAGAAGTGGTCGCGGCCCGGACGTTTGCGCATCGTCGTCCGGCCGCCTATCGACATCACCGGCATGGCCCGCCGCGATGTACCGGCCCTGATGGACAGGATCAAGGACTCGCTCGACGAACCACTGCGACATCATCGGGCCGAACGTGTATCTTCCATCGCATCATCACAGCATTGAATCCATGTCGGTATCGATTGAAGAAGTGCGGCGCATAGCTCGCCTGGCGCGGCTCGAGTTTTCGGAAGACGAGGAAGAGCGCCTCGCGGGCGAAATGAGCAAGATCATCGGTTATGTGGAGCTACTGAAGGAGCTGGATACGGATGACGTGCCCCCGACCTCGCACGTGCTCGACATCACCAACGTTACCCGGCCCGATGTTGCCACGCAGCGCATCACCCGCGACGACGCGCTCCGCAACGGTCCGGACACCGACGGTACGCATTTCCGCGTCCCAAAGGTCATCGAGTAAACCTCATCGCGTCATCCCTCCCTCCCTCATTATCATTTCTCGGCTGAATGGCACGTAGTAAGCGCAAACCTCCGGTGGCGCTGACCGAGGCCGGGCCCCTCTTCGGCGAAACGTGGTGGACGGGCCTCTCCTCCGCGATGAAGCATGGCATCGCCATCGGGTCGCTTTTTATCGTCGCACTCATCTTCTGCTGGCCGGTCCTCTTTTCGAGCGGCAGCCTGATCGGAGGTGATACCGTCAACTGGCGCTCGATGGCCGAATGGGTGATCGAGCATCGCGAGGAGACGGGAGAGCAGGCGCTCTGGGCGCCTAACGCGTTTGGAGGCATGCCGTCGTACATGATTTCGTACGTGCTCGAGGTCCCGCAGGTCGACCGCATTGTGGTGCACCTCGACCGAATGGTTCGCCCGCTGGCGCATCTGTTTACGATGCTCGCCGGTGCGTACCTGCTGGCCTTCGTGCTCATCCGAATCCATTGGGCAAGCGTGCTCGCCGCGGTTACGTACGGGTTCACCACCTACATGCCCGTCATTCTGGTTGCGGGCCACAACTCGAAATTTAACGCACTGGCAATGGCCCCGTGGCTGGTGCTGGCATTCGTTTATGTGCTCCGGCGGCCTGCGATACTCTCGTCGCTGCTGTTTGCGATGGCGCTGGCCGTTAATCTCCGCGCCGGCCACGTTCAGATCACGTATTACGCCGCCTTCCTGATCCTCATCTGGTGGATATCTGAAGGGATAACGTCGGTGCGCGGTGGCCAAGCGAAGTCGTTTGCACTCTCCACCGGCTGGCTCGTTGTCGGATCGGTGCTTGCGGTGCTGATGGTGGCGCAGCCATACATGGCCAATGCCGAATACCGAGCGTTTACGATTCGAGGAGCCGCAGCAGGCGGTGGGGAAGGCGGTCTCGCGTTCGATTATGCGATGGCGTGGAGCCAGGGGTGGGGAGAACTCGTCACGCTGCTCATCGCGGATGCGTACGGAGGCGGAGGCGCGACATACTGGGGCCCGAAGACGTTCACCGCCGGACCGCATTACGTCGGCGGCATCGTCATCCTGTTTGCGATCATCGCACTCGTACGCAAGCGGAACGTGACCGTGTGGGCGCTCGCGATCTCCGTCCTCGTGATGACGCTCTTCTCCCTTGGCGAGCATCTCGAACCGCTCAGCCGGTTCGCATTCAATGTCATCCCGCTCTTTGACGCCTTTCGCGTACCCGAGACGTGGTTGAGTGTGATGGTGCTCGCGCTTGCCGTTCTGGCGGCGATCGGATTGTCGGAACTCGGTTCTAAAGAAGAACCACGCCGCGGTCAAGCTGCGGAAAAGCCGATCGCGCTCTGGGCCACGGCAGGCATGCTCGCATTCGTCATCGTGCTGATGCTCGGCCGCGATGTTTTCTTTGATTTTGAGCAGGAGGGGGAGTTCGAGCAACTGGCGGCGCAGGTGGCGAGCCAGCGCCCCGACCTTTCCATTGACGACCCGCAAGTTCAGAGCTTCCTCCGCGGGCAGATGGCCGAATGGCGGGCCGAGCGCGTGGATATGTTTCAAGGGGATGCCATGCGCACGCTGGTCTTTCTCGTCCTCGCCGGGCTCATCGTACTAGCCGTTCGAAAGCGGAAAGTCGCGCCCTGGATCGGACAGGCTGCCATCGTGCTGCTCGTCGTCATCGATCTGACGGGCGTGGGCAGGCGCCATCTAAATGCCGACGTCCTGGTGCCGGTCGACCAGCCGCAGGATCTCATCGCCACCTACGATTTCGACAGATTTCTGATCGAGCGGCGCGAGGCCGAGGGCGGGCCCGGCCACTTCCGGATCTTGTCGCTCGAAGGTGGGAATCCAACAACGAACGCCCGGCCGTCCTTTCACCACGAGTCGATCGGCGGCTACCACGGCGCGAAGTTGCGGTACTACCAGGATTATCTCGACAACGTCCTCTTCGACCCTGAATCCGGCCGCCTGAACCTGCAGGGCATCAACATCATGAACACCCGCTATGTGATTGCAGCGGGAGCCATACCGGGCATGAGCGCGGTGTACCGCGACGATCAGACGGGAATCAGCGTGTACGAGAACCCGAACGCCTTGCCTCGCGGGTTCTTCGTCGGGCAGGCACGTGTTGTTGAGGATGATGATGAGATGTGGAGGCTGCTGCGGTCCGGCGAGGTTGACCTCCGTGAAACGGCATTGCTTTCGTCAGCCGCGCCGATCCAGACATCGCCAATTGAGCCTGGTGATGTGGATGTGGAACTGATCGATTTCGGTCCGCACGAAATCAGATGGCGAGTTCAGACGGATGCGCCACGCTTGTTCGTCGCGAGCGAAGTCTACTATCCGGCCGGATGGCTGGCTTTCGTAGACGACACCGAGACCCCGATCCACCGCGTGAACCATTTCCTGCGTGGCGTTGAGGTCCGGGAAGGCGAGCATGAGCTGACGATGCGATTCAGTCCGAGCACGCATACGACGAGTGTGTGGATCGCCGGAGTTTCAACTTTGCTTGTCTACGGAGGCGTCATCGTACTGCTTGGTCTCGGAATCCGCGCTCGCAGGCGGGATGAAACAGAAGACGAGGCAGCTCCGTGAACATCGACCTCGACACGCTTCCGCCGAACAAGCCGCGCGATTTGCGCTTCGCGCGCACGCTCGACTTTCTGCAACGTACGCTTGCCGCTCCCGCACGCATTCTTGATCTCGGTCCCCCAAATGCATTTGCCGAGGTACTGCGTCGTCACGGATACGACGTCATCAACACACCCGGAGGCGTCGATCTCGATCTGAATCCGGAAGTTGTAGATGATGTCGAGGCCGATGCAACGACCGCCTTCGAGATCCTCGAGCATCTCGTGGCACCGTTCAATGTCATCCGCCGGTTGCCGACGCCGCGTCTCATCGCGACCATTCCGATGCGCCTCTGGTTTGCGCCGGCGTACCGAAATCCAGACGATGCATGGGACCGGCACTACCATGAGTTTGAGGACTGGCAGTTCGACTGGCTTCTGGAGAAGAGCGGATGGCACATCCGAGAGCGCGAGAAATGGAACGGGCCTGCCTATCGGATCGGCATCAGACCGCTGCTCCGGCGCCTCACGCCGCGATACTATGCGGTTGACGCCTGGAAAGGCTGACTCAGAATGAAGCGCCTGCTCGTTCTATCGTACTACTTCCCACCCTCCGGGGGGCCGGGCGTCCAGCGGATACTAAAGTTCGTCAAGTACCTGCCGGAGTTTGGCTGGGAGCCTACCGTCGTAACGGTTCGTCCTGAAAACGCGGCCTATCCCAACATCGATCGCTCGCTGGAGCAGGAGATTCCACGAGACATCGACGTCCACCGAACGTACGCCTGGGATCCGTATTCGATGTACGCCAGGCTCCTCGGCAAGCGCAAGGAGGAAACGATCGGCGTCGGATTCATTGGGGAAAACAAAGCTGATCGCCGTTACGCCGTCGGCAAGTGGCTACGCGCCAATGTCTTTCTGCCGGATGCACGGTTAGGATGGACGCCTTTCGCCACATCCCGCGCTCGGCAACTCATGAGGCAGTCGCACTTCGACGCGATATTTTCCACCGGTCCGCCACACTCGACTCACCTCGCGGCGTTGAGATTATCCCGCTCGACAAACCTGCCTTGGCTCGCTGATTTCCGTGATCCGTGGACGGAGATCGACTTCTACGACGAGCTTCCGATGACTAGGTTGTCAAAACGGATCGATCGTGCGCTCGAGGATAAAGTCTTGCGCGACGTGGATGGATTGACGGTCGTGGGGCCGTCAATGAAGCAGATGTTTAAAGATCGTACGAGTGCACGAATCGAGACGATCTACAACGGTTTTGACGAGGAGGATTTCAGCGCTGTACCCTCCGCGATTTCGCGAGATGCCTTCGAGATCACACACGTCGGCAACATGAACGCGACGCGAAGCCCGGCGGCGCTGTGGAAGGCGCTGGGTTTTCTGAAGCAAGCGGGGGAGATGCAGGACGTGCGGGTTCGGCTGGTCGGGAACGTTGACCCGACCGTCCTCGCGGATGTTCGGCGTGCAGGACTGGACGATGTTGTGCGCATCGAGCCGTACAAGCCGCACGCAGAGGCAATCCAGGCGATGCAGTCGGCGGCGGTGCTCCTGCTGTCGATCAACCGCGTTGC
>Ga0209487_1002567_pt1 | contig 14713 bp, 14 predicted proteins | sample Poulit2012_FD_187524 | JGI IMG/M metagenome (GOLD analysis project Ga0209487, IMG submission 187524) | Agricultural soil microbial communities from Georgia to study Nitrogen management - Poultry litter 2012 (SPAdes) (version 2) | ecosystem: Environmental > Terrestrial > Soil > Agricultural land... | reverse complement strand
GCGGGCCAGCGCGGTCACGCGCCGGTAACCGTCAGCGAAGATCTCCTCGGCGCTCTGCCAGCCGATGTGGGGTTTGACGTCGCCCCAGTTGAAGCCGTCGAGCGCCAGGATGTCCACGTACTCTTCACCGGGGAAGTAGTTCTCCATCCGGTTCGCTTGCGTCGGGGGTTCGTCGGTGACGTTGGGTGACCAGACCCAGCGGACGTTGTCAGCGCCTTCCTGGCGGAAGATGTCGGCGATGCGGCGCCAGGCGCTCTTCAGTGCGGGCGGGTCGCCGTTCCAGGGGGTCCAGTCGCCGTTCATCTCCGGGAACGGCCTCAGGTAGACGACGCGGCCGAACTCGCGCACGCCGCGGGCGAAGCTGCGGATGTAGCGGTCCTGCTCGCCCGCTGCGATCCGGGCGGGCGCTACGTGGGTGGACTCCCAGGTTATGAGCGGCAAGCGGCGTTCGGCGGCGACGCTGGCCACGAGGTCGGCGTCCCAGTCGTTGTGCCAGCTCATGTACCAGTGGATGATGTCGAGTTCACGGCCGATGATCTGCTCCAGCTCGACGATCGCTTCGTCGCCGGACCAGACGCCGCCGTAGGTGAAGGCGCCGAACAGCAGCAGTGAGGCTGGTGGCGTCGCTGCCTGGGCGCTGGCGGGGGTGTGGCCAGCCGCCAGCAGCAGGCTGAGCAGCAGCCCAATCAGTCTCATGGCTGTTCCCCGGCTGGCAGGCCGGTCAGCTGCTGCAGCTGCTGCCTGAGTGCATCGAGGGCGACCGGAGCAGCGGCCTCGCCCCGCAGTACCTGGTGAACCGCGCTGTACACCAGTGCGGAGATCTCAGACCAGTCTGCTTCTGAGCCAGCGGCGCTGCGGTTCAGCAGCTGGCCCCGCAGGGGCAGTAACTGCGGCAGGAACGGGATGGCCTGCAGTACCTGCGGGTCGTGCCACAGGGCTGAGCGGGTGGGGATGCGCGCTCCGTCGATGGCAGCAGTCCGCTGTTCAGCTTCACTGCTCATGAACTCAACGAACTGGCGGGCCAGGTCGGGTTCGCGGCTGTAAGCGCTTATCGCCAGGCCGTGACCGCCGGCCATGGCTGCGCGTCTGGCTGCCAGGCCCTCGCCCATGGGCAGCAGCGTGACCGCGTAGCGGCCCTGCAGGCGCGGGCTGTCCTTCAGCAGTGCGTGATAAGCGGGCCAGGACCGCATGAACGCCGCGTTGCCGTGCACGAACTGGCGGTAGGAGTCTTCCTCGTCGTGGTGCAGCACCGCCGGTGGGCTGATGTCGCCGAGCCAGGCGTGCGCCTGCTCGAGTGCGGCTGCGGCCTGGGGCGTGGCGAGTCCGATGCTGCCCTCAGGGGTGAGCAGCTGACCGCCGCCTGTGGTGGCGATCCACTCAAGGGCGTTGACCGTCAGGCCCTCATAAGTGTCGCCCTGCCAGACGAAACCCCAGAAGTCAGCGTTGCCGCGGGCGCGCTCCCCAGCCTGGATGGTCCGGGCGGCCTCAACCAGTTCAGACCAGGTGCCGGGCGGGTGCGCGTAACCGTACTGTGCCAGCAGGTCGCTGCGGTAGTAGAGCACGCCCAGATCGACGAACAGCGGCATGCTGAGCAGCCGGCCATCGACGGTGGTGGCGGCCAGCTGACCGGGATGGATCCGGGCGACCGTGTCACGCAGGTCGCTCAGGTCCAGCAGATGGGGAGCGAGTTCAGCTACCCAGGCGACATCGAGCTGCACGACATCAAGTTCGGGGGAGCCGACTTCGAAGAAGTTCTCGAGCAGCGTCCGGCGGTCATCGGTCAGTTCCGGTGTCAGCAGCACCCTGACTTCGGTGCCCTCGTGCCGCAGCATGAACCGGTTGGCGGCGGACTGCAGCAGCCAGTAGTCGACACCGGTCGTGCCGGTAGCAACGTTCAGGGTCGTCACCTGGGCGGCTGCCGGCCCGCAGACCAGCAACAGCAGCACAGTGAGCAGCCGGGTCAGCACGAGCGGTCGCTTCATCGGGTCCTCCCGTCAGGCTTGTGACCCGCAGCCTAGCACCGTCTGTAGGGAACTGCTGTGCCGTCAGTCGAACAGTCGGGTGGCGTCGCGCTGAGTCATGATGCCGATCAGGCCTTGGTCGCGCCGACCGTGCTCGGTGACCAGCAGCGCTTCGAGCTGCGGGTTGCGGGCGAACAAAAACGACGCCTCGTCCACCGGCATCTTGCGGTGAACGAAATCGCAGTTACGGCGGCTGCCCTCGAGCTCCAGCAAGCGCCTCACCGGCACCTCGCTGAGGTTGAGAACGGAACCGCGTTCAGCCGCTCCCGCTGCGAGCCAGCTCAGCACCCCCTTGCTGGTTATCAGCCCCAGGAACTCGCGGCCATCCATGACCGGCAGCTGGTTTATCCCGTGCTCATGCACCAGGTCAAGCAGTTCGTCGAGCGGCTGTTCGGCCTGCACCGTGTGGACGTCGCGCATGGCGACCTGCTCCACCAGTTTGGGACTGATCAGTCCGTTCTGGATGCGCTCGATCTCCTCGATGACCGCAGCGGCGGGCACGGAGATGTAGCTGAAACTGTCGAAACGTTCGTGCACCACAACGTTGCGCAGTTCTGCGAACGCATGCAGCGCTTCCGCTTCCTTGCGCCACCAGGGGTGCCTGGAAGCGTAGCGGTCGACAGCCGAGCGGAACGAGATGTTGCGGCCCAGTTTCAGGCGGTTGCGCAGCTCGCGGTCGATGGTGTTGTAAGCGACGAGGAACGCCTCGACTTTCGCGACTTCCTCTGGTGGCAGTTCAGCCATCTGCCGCTTGCGACTGGGCGGCGAGCCAGCCGGGGTAGTTTCCGCTCAGTTCACGCGCATCGAACCCTTCGGTGCGAAGTGCGCTGGCGACGAGCGTCGCCCGGGCTCCGCTCTGGCAGTAGACGAGCAGCGTCCTGTCACGGGGAAGGTCCTCGAGGCTGCCGATCACCCGGCCAGCATGCAGTCGTCTGGAACCGGGGACGTGGCCGCGGGCGTGTTCATCCGCCGAACGGACGTCGAGCAGCACAGCGTCAGTCAGCTCCGGCAGCTGCCTGGGATCCACCAGCGGGGCCGGCCCGTCCTGCAGGCCCTGAACCGAGGTGATGTAGCCGGCGACCCGATCGATGCCGACCCGCTGCAGTCCGCGGCGCAGCTGCTCGGCCTGGTCAGCGTCAGCCGCGAGCAGCACAAGGTCACGGCTCTGCCGTTCCGGGTCGAGCACGTAGCTCGCGTAGGTGACGAACTTGCCGCCGGCCGGGACCTGGACCGCACCGGGTGTCTCCTCGCTGTTGAACTCGGCAGCGCGGCGGGTGTCGATCAGCTGAAACTTGCCGCTGATCAGGTCGCCAGCCTCGAGTTCACGCAGCGGCTGCACTTCCTCGAGCAGCTCCGGGCCGGCGCGGTTGTGCCGCTTCATCCGGCCGAAGTAATGCGGTGCGTCCGGCTGATCTGCGAGCAGTTCAGTGACGAAGCCATCCTCGTCACCGTTCAGTACGTACGGTGCCCACCAGGCGAAGCGGCGTTCGTAGCCGACGGTGGTGCTGGCGACGCTGCCGAGCGCTTTGCCGCAGGCGCTGCCGGCACCGTGACCGGGCCATACCTGCAGCCAGTCGGGCTGGCTCAGGAAGTGGTCTTTCAGGCTGTGGAACAGCTGGCGGGCGCCTTCGAAGCGGGTGTCTTCACCGCCGGCTGCCTCATCGAGCAGGTCGGGGCGGCCGACGTCGCCGACGAACACGAAGTCGCCGGTGAGCATGAAGCCCGGTTCAGTGGCGCTGGCGCTGTCACGCACCAGGAAGCTGAGGTGTTCGGGCGTGTGTCCGGGCGTGTGCAGCGCCTGCAGTTCGACCTGACCGACCCGGATCGTGTCGCCGTGACGCAGTTCCTCGTGCGGGAACCGGTACAGCCAGTCGGGGCCACCTTCGGCCGACAGCAGCAGCCTGGCTCCGGTCGCTTCAGCCAGTTCGCGGGCGCCGGACAGGTAGTCAGCATGGATGTGGGTTTCGGTGACGGCCGTGATGGTGAGGCCGTGCCGGTCAGCTTCCTCGAGGTAATCGCCGATGTCCCTGCGCGGATCCACAACCACTGCTTCATTCGCCTGTTCGCAGGCGATAAGGTAACTGCCCTGGGCCAGATCGGGGTCGTAGAACTGTCTGAAGATCACCGTGTTCCTCCCTGCGCTGTGGCCGGCCCCGGTTAAGGACCGCAGCTTGTCCCGTTGTAACGCGGCTGCGGGTGCCGGACCGCCACCGGGGCTACCAGCTGACTCCGCCCTGAGAGTGGCAGTGACGCCGGACCTGTCGGGCTCCACCTTATCGGCAACGTGCTATATTTCACTGGTACGAGCCAACAGCAGGAATCAGCATGACCTGCGGCTTAATAGCAGTAATCACTATATGGAGGTCAGTTCATGAGGAAACTCCTAGCAGCAACCGCCGTTATGGCTGCGCTGTCCCTCGGTGGCGCCCAGACGCTGGTCGTAGGCCAGTCGGGCCTGCCGGTCACCCTGGACATCTCGCAGGACGGCAACTCGCTCACGCCCGCCATCCAGGTCGTCGAGCGCCTCGTCGGCTTCGGCCAGGGCACCGCAGTCATCGAGCCCCTGCTCGCCACCAGCTGGGAAGCGAACGAGGATGCGACCGTCTGGACGTTCCAGCTGCGCGAAGGCGTCAGCTTCACTGACGGCACGCCCTTCGACGCTGAAGCGGTGAAGTTCAACTTCGACCGCTGGAACCACCTTGACCACGAGTACAACTTCACTGACCAGGGCAAGAACTACACCTCGTTCACTTACGTGTTCGGCGCCCATCACGGCCAGGACGGCTACCAGATCGAGTCGGTCGATGTCATCGATGACCACACGGTGCAGTTCACCCTGACCGGTTCGTTCGGTTACTTCCCGCAGCAGCTGGCCAGTGCCTACTTCGGCCTGCACAGCCCCGCTGCCATCGCCGCCGGTGGCCTTGAGTACGGCACTCCGGTCGGCGGCATCGTCGGCACCGGTCCGTTCGTGTTCACCGAGTGGATCGACGGTGACCGCGTGGTCCTGAGCCGCAACGACGACTACTGGGGTCAGACTGCCGGGGTCGAGCAGATCGTCTTCCGCGGCATCGAGTCACCGACCACCCGCCTCGCCGAGCTTGAGGCCGGCAGCATCGACATGGCTCTGAACCTCTCGCCGGAAAGCTACGACATCGTCGCCAACAGCGACTCGTTCCGTCCGGTGAGCGCGGAGTCCGACCTGGTGCTCGGCTACCTGGGCATGCACATGGATAACGAGCCGTTCGATGACCTGCGCGTCCGCCAGGCGTTCGCCTACGCCATCGACAAGGAAGCTATCGTCGATGCGTTCTACGGTGGCCTCGCCAGCGTCGCCAACGAGTTCGTACCGCCCGGCCTGTTCGGCCGCCTCGACCAGGAGCCTTACGGCTACGATCCCGACCGCGCCCGTGAACTGCTGGCCGAAGCGGGTTACCCGAACGGCTTCGACACCGAGTTCTGGTACATGCCCGTCTCGCGTCCGTACTACCCCGCCCCGCGTGACATCGCCGAAGCCGTGGTCAGCTACCTGGCTGACGTCGGCATCAACGCTGAGCTGAACACTGAAGAGTGGGGCATCTACCTCGAGAACTACCTCGCCGGTGATTACCCGATCTACATGCTCGGCTGGAGCGCTGACTTCGCCGACCCGGACAACTTCATCTCCTCGTTCTTCAACGCGGCGAACGCCCAGGGCTTCGGTTACGACAACCCCGAGCTGTTCCAGATGATCAGTGACGCGCAGCAGGCCGGTACCGCTGCTGAGCGTGAGATCCTCTACCAGCTGATCGCCCAGCGTCTGCATGACGACCTGCCGGCCCTGCCGCTGGTCAACCCGCGCACGCTCAACGGCGTGAGCAACGCTGTCAACGGCTTCTACCCGAACGCCCTCGGCAGCACGGTTCCGTTCAACACGATCACCAAGGACTGATCCTGTCAGTCTCCGCGGTGGGCAGCGCTTTCGGCCTGCCCACCGCGAGTTTTGCCTCCCGGAGCAACTGAGCATTGTTCGCCTATGCAGTCCGCCGCATCCTCGGGCTGATCCCCGTCCTGTTCGGAGTCAGCCTGCTCGTGTTCATGATCCCGCGGGTCATCCCCGGTGATCCCGCCACCATCATGCTCGGCGAGCGGTCCTCGGAAGTCGACCGGGCCCGCCTGCGGGAGCAGATGGGCCTGAACAACCCGCTGTTCCTCAACTTCAGAGCGTTACCGGAACAGGGCGTCAGCGGCTTATTTGATTCGCAGTATTTCAACTTCATGAAAGGCGCCGTGCGCCTGGATTTCGGCCGGTCGATCTACTCGTTCGTGCCGGTCAGCAGCGGGCTGATGCAGCGCTTCCCCGCCACGCTGGAGCTGGCGGTGTTCGCCATGCTGTTCGCGGTCATCGTCGGCATACCGCTGGGGGTGATCGCCGCCCTCAAACGCGGCACCATCATCGACACTATCGTGACGGTGATCGCCCTGGCGGGAGTGTCGTTCCCGGTGTTCTGGCTTGGCATCATCATGATCTACTTCTTCGCGGTCAACCTGGGCTGGCTGCCCTCCTCCGGCCGCATCGGGGTGACGATGGACATCGGCTCCGGCACCGGCCTGTACGTTCTTGACGGCCTGCTGCAGGGCCGGCCTGAGTTCACCCTGGATGCGCTGCGGCACCTGATCATGCCCGCCATCGCGGTCGGCACCATCCCGCTGGCCATCGTGGTGCGCATGACGCGTTCGTCGATGCTCGAGGTGATGGGACAGGATTACATCCGCACCGCCCGCGCCAAGGGGCTTGCCGAGCGGGTCGTCACCCGCAAGCACGCGCTGCGTAACGCGCTGCTGCCGGTGATCACAGTGATCGGCCTCAGCTTCGGGGCCTTGCTCTCAGGCGCGATCCTGACGGAGACGGTGTTCTCGTGGCCAGGCATCGGCCGCTGGGTGTACCAGGCGATCGCCAGCCGCGATTACCCGATCATCCAGGGCGGGGTGCTGTTCGTGGCGTTCGTGTTCGTGATCGTCAACCTGCTGGTGGACCTGTCCTACAGCTTCATCGACCCGAGGATCCAGTACTCATGAGCGACGTCGTAGCTGCTTCGACCGTTACCCCGGGCCGTTCACTGGGTCGGGACGCCCTCAGGCGCCTGTTCCGCCACCCGACCGGCATCACCGGGCTGGTAATCATCGTGCTGTTCATCCTCACCTCGATCCTGGCGCCGTTCCTGCGGCCGGGTGACCCGCTGCGCAGCAACCTGCGGGCCCGCAACATCCCGCCGACGATCTTCATGAGCCAGGAAGACCTGGCGGCACGTGACCTCACCCGCGGCGCGCACCCGTTCGGTACCGACGCGCAGGGGCGTGACCTGCTGCAGCGGGTGCTGTACGGCGGCCGCATCAGCCTGCGGGTCGGCCTGGTGGCAGTGCTGCTGGCGATGGGCATCGGCACGCTGCTGGGTCTGCTCGCCGGTTACGTCGGCGGCCGGGTGGACCTGTTCATCGTCTGGCTCATCGACATCCTGCTGGCGTTCCCGGGCATCCTGCTGGCCATCTCGATCGTCGCGGTGCTGGGACCCAGCCTGACGAACGCACTCATCGCGATCAGCATCACCCAGGTGCCGATCTACATCCGCATCGTGCGCTCAGTGACGCTGGGGTTGCGCGAGAGCGAGTACGTGCAGGCCGCCCGTTCGCTGGGCACCCGCACGCCGCGCATCCTGTTCGGGCACATCCTGCCCAACAGCCTGTCACCGCTGGTGGTGCAGGTGACGATGTCGATCGGGACGGCCATCCTGGATGTGGCCGCGCTCGGTTTCCTCGGGCTTGGTGCCCAGCCTCCCGCAGCGGAGTGGGGGGTGATGATCAGCGACGGCTTCAACCGCTTCCGCGAAGCGCCGTGGCTGTCGATCGCGCCGGGCCTGGCGATCTTCCTTTCCGTGATCGGCTTCAACCTGCTGGGTGACGCTGCCCGCGACGTGCTCGACCCGCGGCTCCGGCGGGACTGAGTTGCGCTGCGGTACCTGTTAACTTGACGGTATGAGTTACGACGCGGAGCCGACCGCCAGTGAGAACGGACCTGAGCTGCAGCGTGTCTCGCTCGGCCAGCTGCTGAAAGACAGCCTTGTGCGGCTGAATGGCAGCAAACACGTACTGCTGCTCGCCAGTGCGGTCATCGTTCTCGTGTCGTTCCTGGCTACGCTGCTGGCGTCACTGTTCTTCCCGGGCATCGCCAGCCTGGCGCCCAGCCAGCTTGACGTGCTGGCCGCCGGCCTGGTCTCACTGCTCGCCACGAGCCCGTTCGCAGGTGGCCTGATCCTGATGGCTCTCACCCGAGCGCGCGGCGAGTTGGTGCAGCCGGGCACGCTGAGCAAGGGTTTCCGTTTCGCCACCCGCTTCCTCAGCTACGGCCTGCTGACCGGCCTGCTCTCCTACGTGTTCAACCTGTACCAGGGCATCATCAGCCAACTGCTGTTCCTGGCGGTCGCGGCGCTCATCAGTTTCACGCCGCACTTCATGGTGGACCGCGGCCTGCAGCTGCAACAGGCCTTGCTGCAGAGCGCACGGCTGGTGCTGCTCAACCCGCTGGCGCTGGCCGGTTGGCTGCTGCTGGCGCTGCTGCTCATCGTGCTGTCCGCTGCCACGCTCGGCATCGGCCTCATCTGGGCGCTGCCGTTCATCGCGATCTCCAGCGCCATGTTCTACCTGCACGGCACCCGCGCTGCCGCTGTCCACTGAGCCGCCTGCCGCCTGCTAACCTGTGCCCATGAAACCAGGAGTAACCCTCTCCGAGGTGCAGACCCCGGCCCTGATCGTCGACCGCCCCCGGTTCGAGGCGAACGCCCAGCGGGTCAGGGCGCACGTCGAGTCGCTGGGCGCGGAGTTCCGCCCGCACCTCAAGACGGTGAAGTCAGTACCGGCTGCACGCATCCTGCAGCCGCACGAACGCGGTCCCGTGTGCGTGTCGACGATGCGGGAAGCGGAAGAGTTCGCCGCCGCCGGCGTCCGCGACATCATCTATGCCGTCGGCATCGCACCCGACAAGCTGGAGCGGGCCGCGCAGCTACGCAGGCAGGACGTCGACCTGACCATCATCCTTGACTCCGCCGAGCAGGTGCAGGCGGTCTCAGCAGCCCAGCAGCGCTACGGGGAGCAGTTCGCGGTGCTGCTCGAGGTCGATTCTGACGGGGTGCGCGCCGGCCTGGCTCCGGATTCAGCGGAGCTGATCAGGCTCGGTCAGGCGGTCGCGGACAGCGGAGCTCAGCTGCGCGGGGTGCTGACCCATCATGGCGGGTCGTACCGGGGTCGCAGCGAAGCTGAGCTGGTCGCTTACGCCGAGGAGGAGAGGCTGGCAGCGGTCACGGCCGCCACCGCTCTGCGCTCAGCCGGGCTGCCCTGCCCGGTCGTCAGCGTCGGTTCAACCCCGACCGCCGTGTTCAGCCGCAACCTGGCGGGGGTGACCGAGGTGCGCGCCGGTGTGTTCGCCTTCGGTGACCTGGTGATGGCCGAGGTCGGTGCGGTCAGCCGCGAACAGATCGCCCTCTCGGTACTGGCCACGGTCACCGGGTCGCAGCCTGAGCGGGGCCGCATATTCACCAACGCCGGCTGGACCGCGCTGTCACCGGATCCCGGCACGGGTTCGAACGGCTACGGCCTGGTGGCTGACCTTGCGGGCCGGATCTTCCCGCACCTGATCGTCACCGCCGTGAGCCAGGAGCATGGCATCCTCGGCCTGCACAAGGATGCGCCAGCAGGCACCGAACTGCCTCAGTTCGCTTACGGTGACCGGGTCCGCATCGTCACCAACCACGCCTGCGCGACGGCCGCGATGCACGAGCAGTACCTGGTGACCGGCGAGGACGGGAGCCTGATCGAGGACGTCTGGCCGATCTTCCGCGGCTGGTGAGCGCTGCCGGTGGACGCCCGCCGACACATGGAGCGGGACCGGCTGGCATATAATCTGTGCCGAGTAAGGGAAGCGCAACACGCTGACAGCGTGCATTTGCACCCCGCAGGCGGCAGGGCCCTGAAGCCAGGCCGCGTGAGCAGCTCAGCGAGGTGATTGATGTATGGCTCGTGAACCGATCTATCTGACAACAGACGGACTCGAGAAAATCAAGGAAGAGCTGCGTTACCTGAAAGAGGTACGCCGCCAGGAGATCAGCGATTACATGGGCTCAGCCATCGCTGACGGGGACATCCGGGAAAGCGCCGCCTATGACGACGCCCGGCAGCAGCAGAGTGCCAACGAGGCGCGTATCGCTGACCTGGAAGAGATCGTCGCGCGGGCGACCGTCGTGGAGCGCCAGGAAGGCGGTGACGCCGTCGTTACCCTCGGGGCGCACGTGACGCTCGAGGACGCTGACGGTGGTGTGCGCACGCTGCGCCTGGTCGGTACCCATGAAGCCGACATCCTCGATCAGAAGATCTCGGATGAAAGCCCGATCGGTAAGCAGCTGGTCGGCCGCCGCGCCGGCGAGAAGTTCACTCACGGCAAGACGACCTACACGATCCGCGAAGTTAACTTCCTCTGAAGTCCGCTCCGGCCTGCCGCTGCAGGAGTTCTCACTTGCAGCGGTAAGATTGGCTCATGCTCCGGGGAATCATCTGGCTGTTCGCAGCGACCCTGCTGCTGCTCATCGGGCTGACACTATTGCCCGACGAGCGGCCACCGCTGCCTGATGAGCAAGTGGAGCTGTATGACGCCAACGTGATCCTGTACCCGCGGGCTGACGCCGAAGCCAGCTGGCGTTTCGCCAGCCCGGCGGTCCGTTACTCGCCCGCGACCGGAGAGGCGGTGCTGACAGACCTGCAGGACGGCCGCCGGCTGCTCGGTGAGGAGACGGATTTCACGCTGCAGGCCGAGGAGCTGCTGATCGACTCCGGGGACAACCTCTCCGGGGAGCAGCTGCTCGTGCACCTGCTGGCGAACGATGAATGCCTGCTCATGCAGGCCGACGCCGGCGAGCAGGTCGTGATCAGCCAGGACGAAGGTCTGTTCCTCGTTCCGCTGCTTCACATCGAAGGCAGCGCCTGGGGCAGCAACAACCAGTGGCAGCGGGTACGCGCCAGTTTCGACCTCGAGCAGTTCACCGCCGGCGGACCTGGTACGTTCACCGTGAACGAGTTCCTGGCCGGTGACGACACTTCTGATCTTAGGAGAACCGCATGCGATATCTGACCCTCATTCTGCTGCTCAGCGCCTTCGGCCTGGCTCAGGACGCCTCTGACCCCAGCGGCCGGATCATCCGGATCGAGTTCAGTGACGGCACCACCAGCGGCAACATCCGCTTCGGGCCGATCACGTACGAACATCCCGACCCTGAAGGCATCACAGCCACGGTGTCGAACCTGACCATCCTCGCTTCGCAGGCAGTGCTGAGTGTGCCGGCGGAGCAGCAGGATGAACTGCTGCTCTCCGAAGCGGAAGGCAGTCGCGAAGCGTCTTTCGAGAACGGTGTGCTGGTCACCCGGGGCCGGCTTGAGGCTCGGGGGCCTTCGCTCGTCTACAGCGAAGCGACCGGCCTTGGTGTGCTGGCCGGCCCCGCTGACATCTTCATCACGGCCGCGACGGCTGATGGGGAAGACGTCAGCATCAGCGCACAGACTGTCGAGTTCGACGTCGACACTGACATCAGCACCAGCTCCGGTGAGGTGGTGCTGGAGAGCGGAAACCAGGTAGCTACGGCTGCTCAGCTCGTCTACGCTGAGGAGCGCAGCCTGGGGGTGCTGCAGGCCGAGGCTGAGCAGGTCCGTATCGTCCGGGTCGCAGACGATGGCCGCGAGCTGGTCATCACGGCTGATGAGGTGCGGGTGCTGACCGAGGAAGAACGCCTTTACGCCTCGGGCAACGTCACCGTCATCGATGGCGACATAACCAGCACCGGTTCGGAAGTGTTCTTCGACGACGCCGCTTCACGGGCCGAGGTGCTGGGCAGCCCGGCGCATTCGGTTGACGCAGCTGCAGGGGTGGAGCTGACCGGCGACCGGCTCGAACATCGCACTGACCTGGGGGTCGTATCCATCATCGATGCCTCGCTGCCGTCCGAGTTCGACCTGGCTGCGTTCGAGCTGACCGAAGGCGAGCTGGACTGAGGGCAGCAGCGGCCAGGCGCCTGCTGCCGCTGCTGCTGAGCGCGGCGCTGGGGCCGGTCCTGGCGGCAGCCGGGCTGGCGCAGTCTGAGCCGCAGGCGCCTGAGCCGCTCTGGTTCGACCCGGCTGACACCGGTGCGCCGTTGGGCAGTTTCCGGCTGTCCCGCGCCGAGCGTGACCTCGTCGTTCAGCAGTTCGCCCCGCAGGCCGAGGGCGGCCAGTTCCGTACCAACGTGCCGAACTGCGAGGATGGTTTGCGGCTGTCGACGGTGTACGCTCCCGAGCCGTACGCCGTCGTCACCGAGGTCGCCACTACCCGCATCATCTCGCCATTGGTGCTGGCCCGGCGGCCGGAGGCCGCTGAAGACAACGCCACTGCCGAGACGCTCACCATGTTCGCCGGCGACGTCACGCTCGATGACGGTTTCTGCCCGGCTGAACTGAACCGTTCCGGTCTGGAGCGGGTCTACATAGTGCAGGGCCGCACGCTGGTGAGTGGAACCGAGCTCGTTTACGACAACGACACCGGCCTGGCTGATCTGAGCGGACCGGTCCGGCTCAGCCGTGAGGCTGAAGGCAGCGGTCCGGAGATCCTCGCCTCAGCTGACAGCCTGATTTTTGACGTGGAGACCGAACTGTCGACGCTGAGCGGCTCGGTGCTGATCAGCTCCGGCAGCCGCATCAGTTACGCGGACAGCCTGGTGCTCGATGAGGACGCTGGGGTGGCTACCCTGCGGGGCTCGCCGGCACGCAGCGTCGAAGGCGAGAACGATGTCAGCGGTTCGGTGCTGATCTACTACCTGGACACGGACGACGTCGTCGTTGAAGGTGGTGTCAGTGGCTCGCTGGAACTGGAGTTGCCCTGATCAGCTGCGGGGGATGACCACGACCAGCAGCCCCTGCTGCAGGTGTGCGCTGGTCTGGCTTCCGTCGACGTCCGCCGGCAGCCGGAAGGTCCGCTGGAACGGGCCCGTCTGGCGCTCGTTGATGAGGTAATCGACCTCGGTGCTGTAGTCGTCGCGCACGCCCGCCACCAGCAGCTCCTGGCCGTCGAGGGCGATCTCGAGATTCTCCTCCTTGAGTCCGGGTACTTCCATTATGAGCCGGTAGCTGTCGCCTGTGTCGAGCAGGTCGGCGCGCGGCTGGGCTTCTTCATGCTGGTTGGCCAGCAGCTTGTCGATTCGTTCGCGTACGCTGAGCAGTTCCTGGATGTCCAGGGCGCTGCCTGACCGGTCGAGTTCCATGGGTCAGAGTGTACTATCCTGGCGCGGCGGAGCTGTCGGGCTGCCCGACAATGTCAGCGCGCAACTGCTAGCCTGCCTGTGATGAATGCGCCCCTTCCCCTGCTCGGAGCGCCGACGGCGAGCGGCAAATCCGCGACCGCGCTGAAGCTGGCCCTGGAACTGCGGGACACCGTGCAGCTTGAGATCGTCACGGCGGACGCGATGCAGGTGTACCAGGGCCTGGACATCGGTACGGCCAAGCCGACTCCGGCGGAACAGCAGCTCGTTCCCCACCACCTGATCGACCTGGTGACCCCGGCGGAGCAGTTCAGTGTCGCCCGCTGGGTCGAAGAGGCCGAGCGGGTGATCGCGGAAGTGCTGGCCCGGGGCGCCGTGCCGTTCGTGGTGGGCGGCACCGGATTCTACCTGCGTTCACTGGCGGAAGGCCTGCCGCTGGTGCCACCGGCTGAGCCGACGCTGCAGGCACCGATCTGGCTCGAGCTCGAGCAGGACGGCCTCGAGCCGCTGCAGGCGGAGCTGGCGCGGGTCTCAGAGGCCGATGCCGAGCGGGCAGGCGCGAACCCGCGCCGGCTCGTGCGGGCGGTGGAGATACTGCGCCGGACCGGGCGGCCGCCTTCGGCCTTCGGGCGGAGCGAGCCTGCGTTCACTTACGACCGGGTGGCGCTGCTGCCTTCTGTTGAGCAGCTGGATCCGCGGATCAGTAAGCGGTCCCGGCAGATGTTCGAGGCCGGTCTGGTGGAGGAAGCGCGGGTGCTGCTGGAACGCTGGCCCGAGCAGCAGACGGTGTTGCAGGCGATCGGTTACAAGGAAGTGATCGCTCACCTGCGCGGTGAGTACGATCTGGGGACTGCGATGGAAGCGGTGCGTTCAGCGACCGCGCGTTACGCCCGCCGGCAGCTCACCTGGTTCCGCCGTGAGCGCGACGCACGCCAGCTGACAGGCCTGGCGCACGAGTTCGAATGGGAACTCGCGGACTGGCTGATCGGTTTCCGTTCCTGATCAATCGGCGCTGGCAGCTGCTTCACGCTCTTCTTCACCGTCGCCGTCATCACCGTCGCTGTTGCGGCCGCGGTTGAACAGTGAGCGGATCCGTTTCAGGAGCGTGTCGCGCTCGTGGATCTCCTCGCCGACCTCCTGAGCGTACTCAAGGAGCAGTTCCCGGGCCCTGGGACTGAGTTTCTTCGGTACTTTCACTGTGACGACGACGAGCTGATCGCCGCTGCCGGCTCCACGAAGGCGGGGCATCCCTTTGCCCCGCAGCCGCACGACCGTGCCGGCCTGGGTGCCGGCGGGCAGTTCGATCACCTCGGGGCCGTCCATGGTCGGCACCTCGAAGCTGCTGCCGAGTGCCAGTTGCGCCAGGCCGACCTCCAGCTCGTGGAT